>VMBT01000157.1_pt1 | contig 45001 bp, 45 predicted proteins | sample 4404301 | NCBI WGS metagenome assembly VMBT01 (sample SAMN12238535, study PRJNA552566) | marine metagenome | isolation source: Coastal seawater | place: USA: coastal Georgia, Sapelo Island | collected 2008-08/2009-08 | reverse complement strand
AAGATAGCCAAAAAGCGGCTAATGCAATCAAGAGCTTGATGAATAAGAAGTGACAACTAAGTAAAAATACTTGTTATCAGTGTTTATGGTATTCTTCTTGGTCTTGGCTGGCTTGAGAGTTTACGCCATGGCCGTGCGTAATAAGGGCTTAACTGGGAAAGAAGCATGGCGAACAGAGGCAGGAAGCTTTGATAAACAAAAACAATATTACACCAGTATTAACTTGGCTGGCTTTTTATGTTTGCACTTGTTTGGCTGCAGCAGGAGCCATCTGGTTTGGAGGAGACTTAAACGCAAACGGATGGATTTCACCTAATTTTGCACCTCCGCCGTGGGTATTTGGTCCAGTTTGGACTACACTCTATTTGCTTATTGCAACCAGTGGATATTTGATTAGCAAGTCGCACCACAAGCTCGCAGGTTTAGCTCTTGGTCTCTGGTGCGTACAAATGACTGCGAATACTATTTGGACGCCAGTATTTTTTGGTGCATTTGATTTAAGAGGATCTCTTTTTATCATTGCTATTCTGTGGCTTAGCATAACCGCATACATTCCAATAGCACTTAAGGCTAACAAGCTCGCTGGATACCTTTTCACGCCTTATTGGTTGTGGGTTTCATTTGCAGCGTATCTGAACTTTGCATACCTAAAGCTAAATGCAGTGTCTTAAACGATTACTGTCAGTCGTCAGAACACAGAAACTGCAAATAGCCAGTAGACCACGTAAGCCCATATAGCCGCACCGAATAGGAGGTGCGGTGAGGCAAATATAACCGCTAATAGCTTTAAAAGCCTGTCAAAGGCGTCAGGCTTACGCTGAATGTTGTGATCATTAAACATATCAACAGTACGCCGAAAATGGGATCTTGGATCACATTGGATTATTGCCATCAATTTACTTTTGTAACTGAACAGAAGTAGATAGGAGAAAAATATTATTATAAAAGCAAGCGCCTAGTACGCATAAATTAATCTCGTGAATTTTGTTTAAGAAGTTTTTCAAAGGCTAAATCTGCGCATGACTCAAACATAAAAAGTAAAGGTATAATGTGCATAGTAAGCCCGTCCACCACAGAAAGCTCCTTATCCATGCAAACCCAAGCAGATAAATGATAAAGTACAAAACTCTCGCTACTACAAATATCTGTAAAACAACTATAGTTTCAAAAGTGGATACTGACAGCAATGTTAGTGTGAAGACTGGCGGTATTATTAACACTAGTGAAATGAGAGTATTGCTAACTGCTCTGACCGCTCTGTCGGCTGCACCAGTAAATACGAGGCCATCTCTAGAACCAACAAGTGGCCTCACACCGTGTTGGCGTACCGCTAGGATAGATTGAGTCACCAGCATTAGGATAACCAACAGACAATAAATTAATAAGATTTTCAGTTCGTTAGGCATTCGCTTTTTAACTTTGATTAGTTTTTTTGATCAACATCTAGTGAGTCGTTTGCTACATTGCAATTAAGGATTGATTAATAACATAGCGTGTAATTCCAAACCTTTAAGTCTGTGTTTCATTTAGAACAATCCTAAAATTTTCAACTTCAGTCTAGTCTTTAGAGCAGTTTACAATATCTTTGATCATGCTTAACCCATCGGCACTTATAGGTGATCGGATCAATGTTTATAAAACGCTCTCTTGATGAGTTTGAATAAGCCAATAAAACCAATCCTCAATAATCAAGTTTCATGTGCTATAGTAACTTGTATGGATACAAAGCTTAATAAGAATGCAGGCCAAATACTTAAACTGATGCATGAAGCCCTTGCATTAGGTCAAAAGTCTGGGAATGATGCTTTAAACAAAGCAACTGTACCTCTGGAAGGGCAAAACCAAAGGGCAGAACAGGCACAAAGGATTGAGCAAACAGATTTAAGGCCAGTTGCAGTTCACTTGAGCGCCGAAGCTAAAGAAACTTTACGCAATAGAAAGCGTGAAAAAACAAAAAAAAGAAACAACAAAAAGCAGCAAAAGCAATCTAATGAAAACTAGCCAAATTATTAGCTTAATGCTGACTACTGCAGCGCTGGGTGGATCTGTGGGTTACTACATTTTGCATAAGGAAGATCTGCCGTTTTCAAAAAGTGACACTGATTGCATGGGTTCAGTTGCTGCTCTACCTTTAGTCAATGTGACAACAGGTATGGGCATGACCACCGCTATTGCTGAATGTGATTGAACGTGAGTTTATAACCCAGATTTCTTAAAGGACGTCACCATTAGATCAAACTGATAGCGGTGTGGAACCAGTTTCAACTTTATGGATTAATCCGTCTTTTTTTGTGGCAACCCACATTACGGCATCCTTAGAGCCATTGGGAAATGTCATTATTGCGTGAGATACAAGTATGTCGTCATTTTCGTAGATACAGCGTGCGGCTTCTCTTTTAAAATTACTATTGCTGAAAATAGAGGCTGCACCGGCTTTCCATTGTTCTTTAGTCATAACAGCGCCGTTAGAATGCATCTTCATTTCAAAGTCTGCATGATAAAACGATGCGACTGTGTCTACGTCACCAGCTTGTAATGCCGCTTCCATTTTTTCAAATAAGCCCATGTTCAAGATCCTTCTATTCGTCAAAACGGGGTTAAGCTCTTTTTATTTGGTTAAGTAGGCCAATTGATCCACCTCTATTTTCTTCCAAGCCAACACCATTTCTAATCATTCAAGAGACTCTTTCAGGATCTGCATCTTAGCATCACGGCTGATGGCAACGGAAACAGCTTTAGCCATTGATTGAACAGGAGTATCTTTCTCTTTCTTCTTAGCGTCATGTGTTTCTAGACGCTGTATATCTTTTAAAGCAGAAGCAAGAGATTGAGTGGTATTTGAAACGAAAATAGCCATGCTAAATAGTACGGCGATATTAGGGAGGTCACAACCCTATTGCTTTGCAATACAGTTTTTTTGCCCTAAGCTTTATCATTTTTATTTCTTTCACGATTTAAGATATAGAACCCTGCCATTATGACGATGCCAATTCCTGTAATCGTAGATGGCTCTGGAATATCTCCCCAAATTAAATATCCTAAAATACCTGCCCAAATAACGCCTGAATATTTAAATGGAGCCACCAATGCCGCCTCGCCGTACCGAAATGTTTCAATCATTAGGAAGTGCGCACTGCCTATTAAAAGTCCACTTAAACAAAAGAATAGCCAATCAAAAACTGGCACAGATGTCCACGTAAAGGGCAGTGTTGCGAAGCCGGTAGCCGTCACGCCAACGGACGTATAGAAAAGAAGCGCCACGCTGGATTCTTTACTACTTAAACGGCGTGTAAGTAAGTCACGTAAAGCACCTGTCAGACTTGCCGCCAATGGTAATAATGCGGCCCATTGGATCACAGACCCGCCAGGCCGCATGATGAGCAGGATACCTAAGAATCCGGTTAAGACTGCAGACCAACGCCGCCACCCAACCTTCTCTCCCAACAGAGGTTGAGCCAAAGCAGTAATAAATAATGGCCCCGCAAATGCGATAGCTACGGCATCTGTCAGCGGTAAGTATTTCAAGCCACTTATAAAGAGAAATGTGCCAATAATAACTAACACAGCACGTAAAAAATGAGCTTTCGGGTTTTCTGTTTTAAGAGAAGTTAATCCACCAGAACGCCAGATTAAGATACCTAGCGGTAGGCTTATAAATATACCCCTGCAAAACATAATCTGACCCGCAGGGTAATCACTTGTCAGCCACTTGAGAACCGCATCGTTCACCGCAAGAATTGCCGTTCCCAGAAGCATGCAAATTATAGCCTTCAACGGCGCTGAAGAACCTGTTGTAATGTTGCCTGAATTACTCAACGCAAACCTTTTTAAATCTACCCATTTGGATGATGCTTCTTTTGTAAATCTTTGCAGTATCTAAGGCTTATTATGAATATTCAAAAAAACAAACTCAATTTCGTGGTCTAGAGATTTCACCCTCAAAAATCAAACCCCCGTTTGTTGCAGAGCAGATATACCTATAACGTACACCCCACCAATGGCCCTCGCCCTCTAAACTTAAAGCGAATACTAAGGGCTAATCTTTAAGGGTTAGACTTAGTGAAAGCATAACTTCAATAGATCTACTTATAAGTACCACCTACCAGTTACCCCTATACTAGTAACGATAAGAAAGTATGACTCTGAAGCTTAGCTTGAAGTGATTACTGACCAAATTACTGACCAAGATACGCCTTATTGTGATGAACTTAGCTATGCTGTATGTAATAAAATCAGAGTGTTAGCTCAGATACGATGCACTTGTACGGAGCATAACCCCGTCTTGGGGCACCACAATCAGCTTAACTTTTAAAGCTGATCTTTCCTAAGTATCTGACATCACTCAGTAAATCTTTATGCCATGCTTTATGGCTTAGCTGGAGTACTGACCAAACCTCACAGTCTCTCCATATACAAATACATTTTACCTAAAGCGTGGCCCTCTCCATAGCCTTCCCCAACACCTTCCCTCGTCCATCCACCTATCTGGTCAATTATATCAGATGGGCAGTCTACTGCTCTGAGGCGATCTCGCATTGAGTGCCTTAAACTATGGATAGTGCACCCCTTATCAACAAATGTCTTTAGCCACTTATTCAATGCAGCACTCGCTGAGTTACCATTGGTCAAGCCACCACGATTATATCTAGCAAATGCCAACTTATCACCACTTATCTCTTCCATAATGCGCTGGGCGGCCCAATGGGCAGCACCGACAAGAGGAACACACCTTTCACTGGCAACGGTCTTCAGTCCTCTCCAAGGGTTACGCTGAATAACAACATGGGGAACATCTGCATTCAACTTGATGTCAGATCTTAAAAGACCTGCACCTTCAGACAATCGCATCCCAGTATCTGATAGGATGGCCACAAGCCAACGCATATCATCATCTAAGCGCTTACATTCTGATTGGATGAGCCGAATGCCCGCAAGCGATATAGGTTTGCGTTTGGCAACCCCAGCATTACGGTCATGATATAGCCCCACAAAAGGATTTTTGATGTTCAATGCAAGCTCAGCAATTGCGAAGTTGATCACAGATCTAAGAGTGTTGAAGATCCTAGTGATGCTGGAACCAACTAAGCCCTTATTTACTAAGTAATCACGATACTTAAGCGCATCTGCACGAGTATATTCGTGCAAACACTTAACCCCACACGCTTCCACTAAGTATCTGAAGGCCCTATCCACTGCGGCTTTAAAGGCTTTGCCCTTATTTTTACCCTTAGCGGACAGATATACTTCTACAGCTTCCTTAAGCGTCACAGTAGCTCCTGAATAACTTTGCTCCAATTGCGTTGGTTGCACTTTAAGAAGCTGCTTACCAATTAAATTAGGATCAGTCATACGAAGGTGAGACCAATACTCATCTAGTTTAGCTGCAGCCACAAGCGCTCTCGTTTTAGCTGTAGCAGCGGACATAGTGCGCAAACCCTGCACAACCCGTGGATAGCTGTAATGCCTCAATAAATCAGTGGGAACTCTGCGGGAGAAGTAGTAGTAACCGCCACGGTTGAACGTATAAGGCACTCTTTTGGTCTGCATCTTGGTCAGTACTCCAGCTAAGCCATAAAGCATGGCATAAAGATTTACTGAGTGATGTCAGATACTTAGGAAAGATCAGCTTTAAAAGTTAAGCTGATTGTGGTGCCCCAAGACGGACTTGAACCGCCGACCTACTATTTACGAAACAGTTGCTCTACCGACTGAGCTATTGGGGCAATGATTGTCTCCTATACCACCCCAGTGAAAATGGAAACTATTTTTCTTGTTGCTTCTATGGCTGTGGCTTTTGTTTCGTTAAGAATTGAAAAAGACCTTTGGCGGAATTTTGCCGTCCAAAAGATTGTAAAACATCAGAGGTCAGAGTAGACGGTACCAATTGCTCTCAATAGGGACGGTTTGATGGCCAAAGCGATGTTTTCCGAAACGGATAAAGTGAATATCCGATGGTTTTGGAACAATTACTTGAAAGAAAAAACGCCGTGGCTTTCGGTTATCATGGTGTTGATTATCATTCAGGGGTTCGTTTATCAGCAGTTTCTGGTCTACACCGAAGATGGTTTGCGCGTCATATTTGAGAACGGCGACTTTTGGGATCTTCTGAAAATTTGCGGATTTGTGATTGGGGCATTTGGATTAAGGGCGCTCATCTCCTACGTAGTGCCTGTATTATCCGTTCGCTTGGCGAGCGAGGCGGTTCTGAAATTGCGCGGCCAGTTAATTAGCAAGGTTGTTCACTTGAATCAGGATTATTTTGACCACAACAGTTCCTCAGAACTTATTTTACGCATGGCCAGTCAGGTCGACGGGCTGAGCCAATTCGTTGGCCAGACCACTGTTAACGCGGTGAAAGATTCCATCACAATTTTGATTGTGTCTGGATATTTGATTTATAAATCAGCCATACTTTTCGTGGCCGCATTGATCGTACTTCCTGTCATATTTTTTATACTGAAATCAGTTTCAGAGAACATCAAAAAAATTCAACGCTCTGCCGAAAATGTGTTTGGGGCATACATGACAAGCATTGATGAAATGGCAACCGGTATTCGGACTGTTAAAATGTCCAATCAGGAAGACACCGAAATCAATCGTATGTATGATGCCTCTTCTGGGATTAAAGATCTGATGGTGCGCTTGCAGAAGGCCCAAGCCCTTGTGCTTCCTGCCATTGACCTGTCCTCCGCCTTTGTGTTCGTCCTTGTGATCGGTGGGGGGGGGTACATGGTGCTCTCGGATCAATATGCATTGGACGGGGCGTCAATTATTGCCTTCATTCTGGGAATGGTGATCATTTTTGATCCAGCGCGTGCGCTGTCACAATTTTTTACACGCATGCAGGCAAGCCTCATCTTGCTCGAAAGCATTAAGGCACTGGTCGATACCCAAGACGAAAAATCGGACGATATAGATAAACCAAAGTTTCAAGCTGAGACGGTAGATATTGATTTAAACAATATCTCGTTTGCCTATACTGGAGCTTCTCCTGTTTTTGATGGGCTCTCTATGGCGTTCAAGCGAGGGCAGAAAACGGCAATTGTCGGGTCGACTGGTTCTGGAAAGACGACAATCCTTAGTTTGATATCCCGCCTCTATGAGGTGACGGAGGGCAGCATCACGTTTAATGGACAAGATACTCGGGACTTTAGCCGTGGCTCTTTGCGCAGCCATTTTTCTGTGGTGGCGCAAGATGTGGTGATTTTCAACAACTCTATTCGAGACAATATTCGTTATGCCAATCCCACAGCCTCAGATGAAGACATTGAAGAGGCCGCCAAATTGGCCCGCATCGATACGCTGATGCACGAACGCGGAGATCTACCAGTAGGACCAAAGGGCAGCCAGCTTTCTGGCGGACAAAAACAAAGAATTGCTATCGCGCGCGCGTTTTTACGCCCAGCCCCCATTCTTATATTGGATGAGGCAACTTCGGCTCTTGATGCGCTCACTGAAAAAAAGGTGAATGACGCTTTTGCAGAACTTCAAAAGGGCAAAACAACTATTGTTGTCACCCACAAGTTTTCAAGCGTTTTGGATGCGGACAAGATTTATGTTCTTGAATCTGGAAAATTGGTCGAAGAAGGCACGCATCAAGAATTCATGAAAAACAGCAGCCTTTATAAATCTATGTTTGACGCACAAATGAATGAACAGGCATCATGAGCGCATGAAAACTCCACGCGCATGGCAAAGGATGCTGTCTGGACGGCGGCTTGATCTGCTTGATCCTACACCGGTTGATATCGAAATCGAAGACATCGCGCATGGTTTGGCCTTTGTTGCGCGATGGAATGGGCAGACACATGGTGACTTTGCCTATAGCGTGGCCGAACATTCGCTTTTGGTAGAGCAGATTTTTCAGGCGATATTACCGAATGCCGATGCAAAATGGTTGCTTGCGGCACTTTTGCATGACGCGCCGGAATATGTGATCGGGGATATGATTTCACCGGTAAAAGCGGCAGTTGGTCCGGGCTATGAAACGCTTGACGATCGTTTAAGCCGTGCCATCCATATCCGCTTTGGATTGCCCGCCAAAATTCCTCTTGAAGTGAAACGCCGGATCAAGAAAGCAGATAAAATCAGCGCTTGGCTTGAGGCAACACAAATTGCGGGATTTACCAAAGACGAAGCTGATAAGTTCTTTGGCAAATGTGATCCGAAATTCGCAAACGGGTTTTCGATTGACCTGCGCCCGCCTCTTGAGGTGCGCAAAGCCTATATTGACCGGTACCAAGAACTGTCAAAGGCGCTTTAACCGCTCCAAACTTGCGTTATTCGAATTCCATTTGTTCATACACCCGCCCGGCATTGCGGGTTGCCAGCTGTTCAAAGGTGTCCAGATGTTTGTATCGGGATTGATCCACATAATAGGCGTCTTTAAGCTCTCCCCCTTCGTCCATCAATTCCCCGACAACTTGGCGCAGGTAAATCAGATAATCGCGCGTATACCGCCGCACCTGCGCCATATTCGTCGGATGACCATGACCGGGAATGACATATGTGGCATTTAAGGCTTCGAATTCCGTATCCCAAGTTTCAATCCAGTCAACGACTATAGTTTCTGGAAAAATAGGCAACATCCTTTCGTGAAAAGCCATATCGCCTGCAATCACTAGGCTTTCATCGGGCAGCCAGACAGAAATATCACCCGGACTATGGGCTGGTCCAAGGTAAAGGATGTCAATAACAAAGCGCCCGATGTTAAGGGTGAAACTGTCTTCAAAGGTTTCGCTGGGGGGTTGGACACGGCTGTTACCTGCTTTTTCGCGGTTATACCTCTGCATCCTTTGCAATTCGCCGAACCCCAGTTCTTCAAATTCATGGGCTGCATCCACATGGGCAATCACCTTCACGCCCTGATCTACCCAATATCCGTTGCCAAGGTTTGCATGTCCCTGCCCATTTTCATTTATGACAAGCACGACAGGCTCATCTGTGACGGCCTTGATTTCATCATGCAACGCTTTGGCCAGAACATCTGCAGCCCCGGCATTGACCACAACCACCCCTTCTCCTGTTATGATGAAGGAAAGATTATTGTTATGGCCTGAGTTTTCGTAGGTTGGTGGCGCTGTCGCCCCGATTGCACTAAAGACGCCCGGGATCACTTCTACAGGTTTTTCATAAAGCGCAGATTGGGGATATTGATCAGCGATATCTTCACTTGCGAATACGCCAGAGGCCAGAGCAAACAAAGTGATTACACTCCCTGAGAAACCGATTGTCTTTATGACGTCTGATAGAGTTTTCATTTAAAACTTCCCATACCCTTTGCTGAATACACCGATGTTACTTTCGTTTGTGTCACAATTAAAAAGCAGACGCAAAAAAAACTGCCGTCAGAATAGCAATCCCTAAAAGAGCCAGATTTGTAGTGGTCTTGTTCAAAAAACTGTGCTCTGGTTTCATCAAATAGCGGAAGAGCCGGAAATGAACGACAAAATAACGACACTATCAGGTTCTGAAATTAACCCTTTCTGCTTTGGAACAATGCAATGGGGCGGCAAGGCTGACCCTGCGGCGTCGGAAAGGCTGTATCACCAGTGTCGAGATGCTGGAATCAATCATTTTGACACAGCCTTTTCTTATTGTGAGGGCGCATCAGAAACGCTGCTGGGTGTTTTTTGCAAAGCGGAGCGTGACGCGTTACTGATCGCAACCAAAGTTGGCCATGTCGGAGGGGGCGGTAAAACCAACCTTCTGTCGCAATTTGATCAATGTCAAAAGCGGCTTAAGATGGATATGGTTGATGTGCTTTACCTGCACCGTTTTGATCCCGACACACCCATAGAGGAAACGCTCGAAACCCTTGCAGAGCTGAAACAAAGTGGCAAAATCCGCTATATTGGGGTCTCAAATTTTTCAGCGTGGCAAGGCGTTGACGCTCTGCATCACGCAAAGGCCTTGGGCCTGAACATCGATTTTTTCCAGCCCATGTACAACCTTGTGAAACGTCAGGCAGAGGTTGAAATTCTGCCTATGTGTGCTGCCAAAGGGATCACCGTTGCGGCCTATTCTCCGCTTGGCGGGGGATTGTTGACGGGGAAATATCTACGTGGAGAACAGGGGCGTTTGATTGAAAGTGAAATGTATGCGGCCCGCTATGAACCTGCGTTCATGCGCGAGGCTGCAAAACGGCTTTGTGATCTGGCGGATGAGCTTGGGGTAAATCCGGCAACACTCGCTGTGGCATGGGTGCATGCCCATCCCACAAAGCCGATGCCGATTATTTCAGCCTCTGGAGCGGATCAATTGGCTCCATCCATTAAGGCGATGTCATTTCCCTTGTCAGAAGACCTTTATAACCAAATTTCTGCTCTATCTCCAACGCCGCCACCTGCAACCGACCGGATTGAAGAAGCATGAGCGACATCATCATCATCGGGGGTGGCATTGCTGGTATTTCAGCCGCAGCACGCCTTGCCCCACATGCAAAAGTGACCCTTTTGGAACGTGAAGACCGGCTTGCCTATCATGCCTCTGGCCGCTCTGCAGCGGCCTTCATTGAGGATTACGGCAATGATGTGGTGAGGGGCTTGAATTCCGCGAGCGTAGATTACCTCACCCATGCGAATGGCGGAGTGCTAAGCCCGCGCGGTTTGATGCTTGTGGCAAAAAAAGCGGACAAACATGATTTTGTGCAAGAGGCCAAAGGGTTTGGTCTGGACGCCATTTCCCTTGCCGAGGCCAAAGCCAAAATACCCCTGATCAACACCGATGTTGTCGGCTATGCTGCCTATCGAGAAGATGTCAGTGACATTGACACTGACCTGTTTTTTCAAAATTTTTTGAAAGAAGCGCGCGCATCGGGCGCAGAGATACATTTAAACGCAGAAGTTACATCCATTTCCTTTAAAGATGGGCGGTGGTGCGTTGACACAAAAACAGAACGATTTGCGGCCGAGACATTGATCAACGCATCAGGTGCATGGGCTGATAGAACGGCCACACTTGCTGGAATAATGGCTTTGGGTTTCACACCTTACAGACGCTCCATTGCCCGTATTCCTGTACCGGGTGGATTTGATCCTAAAGACTGGCCTCTTTTTGATGAAGTCAATGAGCGCTGGTATGCAAAACCTGATGCGGGGCAGTTGATCGTGTCTCCTGCGGATGAAGATCCTCTTGAACCCCAAGACGCCTGGGCCGATGACATGATCCTTGCCGAAGGGATCGCACGGTTTGAAAGCATGATGACACATCCCGTGGAGCGCATGACGACGAATTGGGCTGGATTACGCACCTTTTCACCTGATCGCAGCCTTGTGATCGGACGGTCGCCGGAAAACAGACATTTTTTCTGGCTATGCGGTCAGGGGGGGTACGGGTTTCAAACTGCTGCTGCGGCAAGCCAGCTGACCTCAGACCTCATATTAGGGCGACAAAGCGCATTATCCGCTGATCTCTGCGCTGCGCTATCACCAGACCGTTTTCTTTGAAAAAACAGGGCAGTCAATATCCAAGGCTTACGCGCCGTACCATTTCAATGCGCGCTTCATTCGGAGGATGGGATCCGAGAAACTGATCTCCGGGATCAGGCAAACGGGCAAAAAATGCAGCGCCCCTGACGGCATTATAACCCGCGCGAATTGCGACAAGCGCTCCGAGCCGGTCTGCCTCCAGTTCAAACTCTTTGGAATAGGTCCGCGCCCCAATGCCTGCTCCGATGCGTTGCGCTGACTCAACAGTATTCGCCGAAGCCCCCGTAATCGCAGTGATGCCACCCAGTAAAATCGCACCTGCGCGGGCACTTTGATATTGACGATGGAGATGGCCTTCCAAATGGTGCGCCATTTCATGACCAAGGACAAAGGCAAGCTCATCGTCATTCTGCGTAGTGTCAATAAGCGCTTGAGTAAACACAATCAAAGGGCGTCCATTTTTCCGCAACGTTTGAAACGCATTCACATTTTCAGGGTCGCGCGCATCCACGATGACTTCGAAATCACAATTCAAGGGGCGTCCTGAGTCTCTGCAAAATGCTTCTGCAACGGGTTCAATCCGAGACACCACCTGAGCAAAATCCCCACTTGGTTGGAACAGGCCCGCGTTTTCAACCCCCGCCTTATTGTAAGTTTCGCGTTCATTGGCCTTCTGAACTGGGGCACAGGCCCACATTCCAACCAACACGAAAACAAATGGTAACTTTTTCAAGAAAGTCATTTTATCCCTAGCGCCTATTTCTTGACTTCTTACTTACGATACATTTGCAAAAGTAAACAAGCACGATATTATTAACGCATGTTTACCATTGAACACGAATTTGACGCAACCGTTGTGACGCTTGTCGACGAAGGCACGTCTTCGCTGCAAGAAGATGTGATCGTAAACAGCTTTGCTGAATGTATCACCATCGAACAATATGATGCCCGATTGGATCAAGTGCAAAAGATTACTTTTTCCATTGCACAGATGCGCGATCTGGCTGCAGCGATTTCGCTTCCTGAGGGTGTGTATTCCCGCTTTGTGGAAGACGATGATGTGGAAAATACACTGTCAGAACCTTAGGTTCGGCATATTCAGTCGTATCAGGTCCAAACTTCTCCTGGGTTGATCGAAAGCGATTTGATGATCGCAAAACAGGGCGTATTCACTGAAAGGCCAAGTGTCTCTGCCGAGCGGGACGTGATGCGTGCAAGGATCCTATCCTCACCGGAAGCAAGCTCTACAATTGTGCCCGGTCCCTCACCTTTTTTTATGGAAACTACTTTGGCGGGCAGAATATTCAGGGCCGATATATTTTCTGGTTTCGAAAGGCTTATGATAACGTCCCGCGCAAGAATACGCAGATTTATGATGCTTTCCAAAGGTGCTGTTACACTTGGAATAAAGAGGGAACCAACCGAAGTGCGCAATTCACTGATCCCATCAGGGAAATGATTTTCAACCTGTGCCCTGAGCACAGAACCCGCCGTTCTGATACCCAAATCTTGAACAAGGGTGGGATTGCTCATGACATCGCTGGTTGCCCCGAAAGACGCCATTTTACCGTCTTTGAGTGTGGCAATGTGAGAGGCCAAGCGCGCAACTTCGGACAACGAATGGCTGACATAAATGATGGGAAGCCCCGCTTCGTCGCGCAATCGCTCGAGATAGGGAAAAATTTCGCGTTTGCGTGGTTCGTCTAGGGCCGCCATAGGTTCATCCAGCAAGAGGATTTTGGGATCAGAAAAGAGCGCACGCGCAATTGCAACCCTTTGACGTTCACCACCGGAAAGCCCATCGATACGCCGCTCTAATAACGGACCAATCCCCAAGAGATCAACAATTTTGCGATCTAATTTACGCCCTCTGTCTGCAAATTTATATGCATATTCAAGATTTCCTTTGACCGTTAAATGGGGAAACAGTCGCGCGTCCTGAAATACATAGCCGACCTGCCTTTTATGTGTGGGAACGTTGATCCCCTTTTCGCGGTCAAATACAGATCTACCCGCAATGTCAATTTTTCCGTGATCTGGGTGAAGCAGTCCAGATATTGCCTTTAAAACAGTTGTTTTTCCTGATCCCGAAGGTCCAAAAAGCGCAGTAACCCCGCTCTCTACTGAGAAGGCAACAGAAAGGTTAAGTTCCCCAATTCTATGACCGATATCGATGCGAAGGCTCATCGCCCACCCACCCTGGCTCTGACACGCGCCCCCAAAATCTCCGAAGCAGCCAAAGCAAGAACCGAAATCAGCACCGCAATACCAACGAGGGTAAGAGCCGCTTGATCCCCGCCCGGAACCTGCAAAAAGCTGTAGATTGCAGAAGGTAAAGTTTGTGTTTGACCTTCAATATTTGACACGAAAGTGATTGTTGCGCCGAATTCTCCAAGAGCTTTGGCAAAGGCCAACACAGCCCCCGCAACAATACCGGGCATCATCAATGGAAGTGTCACGGAAACCAGAACCATGAGCGGCGATGCTCCAAGAGTGCGCGCGGCCTCTTCCAGATTGGGATCAACGTTTTCCACAGCCAATCTGATGGAGCGCACCATCAAAGGAAAAGCCATAATTGCCGCGGCAAGAACAGCACCGGTCCATTTAAAGGCCAGAACAAAACCAATGCTGTTTTCTAAAAACTGCCCAACAGGTTTGTTGCGCCCAAACAGCATCAACAGAAGATAGCCGGTCACCACGGGTGGCATGATCAGGGGCAAATGGACTAGAACATTCAACACCTGTTTGCCCCAAAACTTCCCCCTTGCCAAAATGAGAGCGACGTAGATTGCCAAAGGCAGGCTAAGCAGCGTCGCCCAGAGCGCCACTTTCAAAGACAGGCGAATCGCCATCCACTCTGTTGGTCCAAGATCTAGCAATTTGGTTTCCATCTGTAATAACAATGCTTATGCCACGGTGAAAAGACGCGCGCAAACGGCAAGATTGTAAAGATATGGCTTAAAAAACGCCAAACTCAGTTGGTATATCTGCTCTTGCGACAATTACCAGCTTGCAACCAAAGCCTTTCCCCCCTATGTAGGCATCAACAGCGGCGGGCTTGGTGACAAGCTCTCCACCGAAAATATGACGGGCCGCGGCCCGTTTTTTTGTGTTTGGTGACATGTCGAACAATATGATTGCAAAAGCAGCCATCGATAAAAGGCTCGCAGATATCGTAACCCCCACCATTGAGGATATGGGTTTTGAACTCGTGCGTGTTCGCCTTTTAGGCGGGCAGACGGCAACGCTTCAGGTCATGGCAGATCGTCCTGACGGGGGGATCAATGTCGATGAACTGGCGGAAATTTCCATCGCAATCAGTGCCGTGTTAGATGTGGAAGATCCGGTTTTGGATGCGTACAACCTCGAAGTATCGAGTCCGGGAATTGACCGTCCCTTGACACGGTTAAAGGATTTTGACGCATTTGAAGGCTACGAGGCCCGCATTGAAACCGATCATCTCATCGATGGGCAGCGCCGGTTCAAGGGTGTTTTGGCGGGGATTGACGGGGATGAAGTGCTCTTGAACGTCCCAGAGGGCACCATCGGTCTGAAATTTGATTGGTTGAGCGAAGCAAAGCTGATCCTAAGCGATGACCTTATCAAAGAAATGCTGCGCCAGCGCAAAAATGCCGGCGTTTTGAACGAAGATAATTTTGACGACATAGAGACAAATTCGTCTGAGGAGGAAGTCTAATGGCAATCACTTCTGCAAACCAGCTTGAGCTGTTGCAAACGGCCGAAGCCGTTGCGCGCGAAAAAATGATCGACCCCGCTTTGGTCATTGAAGCTATGGAAGAAAGCTTGGCGCGCGCAGCCAAATCCCGCTACGGCGCAGAGATGGATATACGGGTTAAGATCGACCGCAAAACGGGTCGCGCCACATTTACCCGCGTGCGCACCGTGGTCGAGGAAGAATTGCTGGAAAACTATCAGGCTGAATTCACCGTAGAACAGGCGCGTCAGTATCTCGAAAATCCAGCCGTTGGTGATACGTTCGTCGAAGAAATCCCACCCGTGGATATGGGGCGTATTGCTGCACAATCCGCCAAACAGGTAATTCTTCAAAAGGTGCGCGAAGCCGAACGTGAACGCCAATATGAAGAATTTAAGGACCGCGCCGGTACAATTATCAACGGTCAGGTCAAACGCGAAGAATATGGCAACGTGATTGTCGACGTAGGGCGTGGAGAGGCCGTCTTGCGCCGCAATGAAAAAATTGCCCGCGAAAGCTATCGCCCCAACGACCGCATCCGGTGCTACATCAAAGAGGTGCGTCGCGAAAACCGCGGCCCGCAAATATTCCTTAGCCGCACTGATCCACAGTTCATGGCAGAACTCTTTAAAATGGAGGTGCCCGAGATCTATGAAGGGATCATTGAAATTAAAGCCGTGGCACGTGATCCCGGATCACGCGCAAAAATTGCTGTTTTGACCAATGACAATTCCATAGATCCTGTTGGGGCCTGTGTTGGTATGCGCGGCAGCCGCGTTCAGGCGGTGGTCAATGAATTGCAGGGTGAAAAGATCGATATCATCCCTTGGAATGAGGATCAGCCAACCTTCCTCGTGAACGCGTTGCAGCCGGCTGAGGTGACCAAAGTTGTTCTCGACGAAGAAGCAGAGCGGATCGAAGTCGTGGTGCCTGTGGACCAGTTGAGCCTTGCCATTGGGCGCCGCGGTCAAAATGTCCGTCTTGCAAGCCAGCTGACCGGTCTGGACATCGACATCATGACCGAAGCAGAGGAAAGCGAACGTCGCCAGAAAGAATTCGAAGAAAGAACACAACTCTTTATGAGCTCACTCGATCTTGACGAATTCTTCGCACAGCTTTTGGTTTCAGAAGGATTTAGCAATCTCGAAGAGGTGGCGTTCGTCGAAGCAGAAGAATTGCTACAGATCGAAGGTGTTGATGAAAGCACGGCCGATGAACTTCAGACCCGCGCGCGCGAATTCCTCGAAGAGCAAGCAAGAAAAGCGCTTGAGAAAGCCCGCGAAATGGGTGTTGAGGATAATCTCATCAATTTCGAAGGCCTCACTCCGCAAATGCTTGAAGCCTTGGCGGATGATGGCATTAAATCGCTTGAAGATTTTGCAACCTGCGCAGATTGGGAATTGGCGGGCGGATGGACCACGGTTGATGGTGAACGTGTCAAAGACGACGGAATTCTGGAAAGTTTTGATGTGTCTCTTGCAGAAGCCCAAGAACTTGTGATGACCGCGCGTGTCATGCTTGGCTGGGTGGATCCGGAAGATCTTTTGCAAAACGATGATGCCGAAGAAGTTGAAGAAGAGTAAAGCATCGGGAAAACTCAGGCGACAATCATGGATTCACAAGACGACAGCGCTGATATCGTGAAGGGAACATCACGTAAGTGCATAGCAAGCGGAGAGGTCAAGGATAAATCCGCTTTGCTACGCTTTGTGGTGACACCTGACGGCATGCTTATCGCAGATGTCTTGGAAAAATTGCCCGGCAAAGGCATTTGGGTCACCTGCGACAAAGAGCTTTTGCAAAAAGCCCTCCGCGATAACCTCTTTTCACGGGCTGCGCGCAAACCGGTATCTGTTTCAGAGACGCTGCTGGAAGATATAGAACAAATGCTCATCAATCGGGTCATCAGCCTTTTGAGCCTTGCGAGAAAATCTGGAAAAGCGGTTGCCGGTTATGAAAAAGTCAAAGATTGGCTTTCAAAAGGCGTTGCAAGCGTATTGATCCAATCCGAAGATGGTTCAGAGCGCGGAAAGTCAAAATTAAGTACTCCAAGGGGCGGAACTTTCATTGGTTGGCTAAAAACTTCGGAATTGGGCTTGGCTTTTGGCCGACAAACTGTAATTCACTGTGCTCTTGCATCTGGCGGAATTACTCAACGTGTAGTACATGAGGCGCGAAGACTCAAAGGTCTGCGTCCCGCAAATGGCGATCCGCGGGTCGCGAAAAAGGAAAAGACAGCTATATGAGCGATAGTGACGGCAAAAAAACCTTGGGCTTGCGTGGTGGTCCCAGAGCGGGAAACGTGAAGCAAAGCTTTAGCCATGGGCGCACCAAGAGCGTTGTGGTTGAGACCAAGCGTAAGCGCGTGATGGTTCCAAAGCCAGGTACGGCAAAACTTGGTGCAGGCACCAGTCCATCCCCATCTGCGTCGAATAAACGTCCTGATGGCGTGTCTGATGCTGAATTAGAACGGCGCTTGGCAGCAGTTAAGGCTGCGAAAGCACGCGAAGCAGAAGAAGTGGCCGTGCGCGAAGCAGAAGCAAAGGCGCGCGAAGAAGAGCGTAATCAGCGCCGTCTTGAGCAGGAACAAAAAGAGCGCGAGCAACGTGAAGCCGAAGAACTTCTTCGAAAGAAAGAAGAGGAAGAGGCCCATGCAAAGCGCGAAGCCGAGGCGCTTGAAAAGCGTAAAGTAGCTGAAGAAGCCCAGCCTGTGCGTACCGAGGGCGAAGTACCGCGCCCTGCTGCAAAACAGCCCGCCGCGCAACCATCGCGCAAAAAGGAGCGGGAACAGGATCAAGATCGCCGCTCCGTCAAGGCGCGCGATGATGGACGCCGCTCTGGCAAGCTGACCCTGTCTCAGGCGCTCTCTGACGAAGGTGGGCGTCAACGGTCCATGGCAGCCATGAAGCGAAAGCAGGAACGTGCGCGTCAAAAAGCTTTGGGTGGTTCAGCTGAACGCGAAAAAATTGTGCGCGAAGTACAGCTTCCCGAAGCAATCATGGTGTCTGAACTTGCCAACAGGATGGCCGAGCGGTCGGCAGAGGTCGTGAAGGCGCTGATGAAAATGGGCATGATGGTGACACAAAACCAGACCATTGATGCCGATACCGCCGAACTGATTATCGAGGAGTTCGGGCATAAGACCGTTCGCGTGTCTGATTCGGACGTTGAAGATGTTATCAAGGAAACCGAAGACAACGAAAAAGATCTCAAACCGCGTCCTCCGGTCATCACGATTATGGGGCATGTGGATCACGGAAAAACATCTCTCTTGGATGCGATTCGAAACACCAAAGTGGTGCAGGGCGAAGCAGGTGGTATCACACAGCATATCGGCGCCTATCAGGTAAAAACTGACGGCGGCGCGGTATTGTCATTCCTTGACACACCGGGTCACGCAGCCTTTACATCCATGCGCTCACGCGGGGCGCAGGTCACAGATATTGTGGTTCTTGTCGTGGCGGCAGATGATTCTGTCATGCCGCAGACGATTGAAGCCATTAATCACGCCAAGGCGGCAAAAGTACCTTTGATCGTCGCAATCAATAAAATTGACCGTCCTGCGGCTGATCCCAACAAAGTGCGCACCGAACTGTTGCAGCACGAAGTGATTGTGGAAGCTATGTCTGGCGAAGTACAGGATGTCGAAGTGTCTGCGCTTACCGGTCAGGGACTTGACGATCTTTTGGAAGCTATCGCGCTTCAAGCAGAAATCCTTGAATTAAAGGCCAACCCGGACCGCGCCGCGCAAGGTGCAGTTATTGAGGCCCAGTTGGATGTGGGCCGTGGACCTGTGGCGACCGTGCTTGTCCAAAACGGAACATTGAAACAGGGCGATATCTTTGTTGTGGGCGAACAGTGGGGTAAAGTGCGCGCGCTTGTGAATGACAAAGGTGAGCGTGTGAAATTGGCTGGCCCATCGGTGCCTGTGGAAGTCCTTGGACTAAATGGAACACCCGAGGCCGGAGATGTGCTGAACGTTGTCGACACCGAAGCCCAGGCGCGCGAAATTGCAACCTATCGCGAAAACCTTGCCAAGGAAAAACGTGCTGCTGCGGGGGCCGCAACAACACTTGAACAACTGATGGCCAAAGCGAAAGAGGATGAAAACGTCTCTGAGCTGCCCATCCTTGTCAAAGCTGACGTCCAAGGTTCCGCGGAAGCCATCGTTCAGGCGATGGAAAAAATTGGTAACGCAGAGGTTCGGGTAAGAGTTCTCCATTACGGTGTGGGTGCAATTACAGAAACCGATGTGGGTCTGGCTGAAGCCTCTGGTGCACCCGTCATGGGGTTCAACGTGCGGGCCAATGCCTCTGCACGAAATACCGCCAACCAAAAGGGCGTTGAGATCCGCTATTATTCGGTGATCTACGATCTGGTCGATGATGTGAAGGCCGCGGCAAGCGGACTTTTGAGCGCAGAAATTCGAGAGACCTTTATTGGATATGCAGAGATCAAAGAGGTCTTTAAAGTGTCTGGTGTTGGCAAAGTTGCAGGCTGTCTTGTCACTGAAGGCGTTGCACGGCGCAGCGCGGGTGTGCGTCTGCTGAGAGATAGCGTTGTGATCCACGAAGGCACCTTGAAAACGCTCAAGCGTTTTAAGGACGAAGTCGCAGAGGTACAATCTGGTCAGGAGTGCGGTATGGCCTTTGAAAATTATGACGACATTCGCGCAGGCGATGTGATCGAAATTTTCGAGCGTCAGGAAATTGAACGCAAACTGACCTAAGCGCGGGCCAGATAGGACGGGTTTATAACCAATCTCTTAAGATTGGGATAAGCGGAATATCTGCCGGTGGCATCGGATAGTTGGAAAAATCCTTCGGATAGACCCATTTCAGGGTCTGTCCCTCTTTGGGTTGGACGATGCCATTCCATTTTCGACAGGCAAAGAGCGGCATCAAAAGATGAAAATCATCATAAGTGTGGCTCGCAAAGGTTAGGGGTGCCAAACAACTGTTCCATGTTTCAATGCCCAGCTCTTCGTGTAATTCACGCACCAATGCTGCCTCAGGCGTTTCACCCCCTTCAACTTTTCCGCCGGGAAATTCCCAAAGCCCTGCCATGGATTTGCCTTCTGGGCGCTGGGCAAGAAGAACACGACCATCGCGATCGATCAACGCTACGGCACTGACCAAAACCGTTTTCACGACCGATAATCCGCGTTGATGGACACATATTGATGGGTCAGGTCACAAGTCCATGCTGTAAAGCGCCCTGCACCCAATCCAATATCAACCCTGATCTTGAGTTCAGCCTGCTGCATATAGCTGGCGCCATCGTTTTCCGTATAACTTTGTGCAACAAAACCATCTGTCGCGACCAGAATATCGCCAAACCAGATTTTGATCCTGTCCCGATCGGCCAAAGCGCCGGATTTCCCGATCGCCATTACAATCCGGCCCCAGTTTGGATCGCTCCCCGCGAGGGCTGTTTTCACAAGCGGTGAATTTGCAATCGCAAAGGCATGAGTTTTAGCATCTCTTTCATTTTGGGCACCGATGACCTCTATTTCCACAAATTTGCTGGCCCCTTCTCCGTCGCGTACCACCTGATGGGCAAGATCGCGCATCACGGAATGAAGTCCCGCTTTGAACTCTGTAGTATCTTTGGTGACCGCAACCTTTGACCCACCCGTTGCCGCAAGCAATACTGTGTCTGAGGTCGAGGTATCACTATCAACGGTGATCGCATTGAACGTGTATTTATTGACCTCTGAGAGCAAAGTTTGCAAATCCTCTTGGGGGACCTGCGCATCCGTAAAAAGGTAAACCAGCATGGTTGCCATATCTGGCGCTATCATGCCGGATCCTTTGGCAATACCAGCGATTTTGACCGTTTTTGCACCAATCTGGACCTCAGCAACCGCACCTTTCGCATAAGTATCAGTTGTCATGATGGCCCGAGCAGCGTCTTCAATTCTATTCTCTGACAAATCTCGGACCAAATCATCCAGTTTATTGATAATGCGATCCGCAGGAAGCGGTTCACCAATTACGCCGGTCGAGGCGCTGAAAACCCGCTCCGGCGACAACGACAATTTATCCGCCACGCCATTCACAACCGCTTTCATTGCGTCTGTACCTATTTTACCTGTGAAGGCATTCGAATTTCCAGAATTCACAATGATGGCCGCACCTTCATCAGAAATCAGCCCAAGTTTTTCCTGACAGTCCAAAACCGGTGCAGACCGCGTTGCAGAAGATGTAAAGACACCGGCAATTGTGGAACCCGCGCTTAACTGCGCAAGCATAACATCCGTACGTCCCTTATATTTCACGCCCGCGGCTGCGCTTGAAAACCGCACGCCATCAATTACCCCAATATCGGGAAAGCCCTCTGGCGCAAGGGGCGATATATGCAAAATTTCAGCCATTACTGATCCAAAAGCGAAAGGTTTTTCAACACGCCTGCATCAAACTCTCCCAAATCAGTGCGGGCGATATCTCCAGTATCTTGCATTTGTTTTATGCGTTCAACAACTGCTTGTTGTTGCAGCTCTGCATAGATGTCGTTTCGCACCTGTTCCAACGTGGGTGCGGAGAGGTCACGTACATCGTTCAATTTGATCACATGCCATCCGAAGTCTGTTTTCACAGCACCAGAGATGGCCCCCTTTTCCATGCCCAGAACAGCCTCTTCGAAGGGGGGAACCATCATTCCTTTTCTGAACCATCCCAATTGCCCGCCATTTGGCCCAGAGGGGCCCGTTGAAAATTCTTTGGCAAGTTCCGCAAAATCGGCACCTTCTTTGGCTTTTTCAATCAGATTAAGAGCGGCTTCTTCCGTTTCAACGAGGATATGTGAGGCATTGAATTCTCTCTCTGCCTGAGCATTGGAAAACTTTTCTTCATATGCGGCGAGGATGTCATCTTCGCCAATTGCCTGCGACGAAATAATATCAACAGCCTCTCCAGCGCGCATCATTCGACGATCATTTTCCAAGGTCAATCGTACGCGGAGGCTTTCAGGATTTTCATTGACCTGAGATAAAAGCGTCTGTTGGATTAACTGTTCAAGGATCCCTTGAAACAGTTGTTCGTCAGGAAGCGATTGATATTGCGTCGGTAAATTTTCACGCGCCAAAATCATATGTCCAAGCGTGATCTCGGTCCCGTTGACAGTGGCCACTACGGTGGATGCGTCCATGTGATTTTCTGCAAACGCAGGTGCAATAGCGGTACCCAGATAGGCTGCTGTGATTAGTTTGGCTAAAATGCGCATATTTTCCTCATGATTTTCTTACCCCGCGGGTCGTGCACGTTGACAGTCTGCCAACAGCTGCTTACATCCCACACAGTCAACATTTGGTTGACATAAGTCCTATGTGCTCAGATCGCGCAGGGCAAGACAAGGTTGCACAATGTGCTACATTTTTTAGATGGGGTTTAGATGCTCGGGTTAAAGAAACTGGCAAGGCAGGTGTTTGGCACACCAAACGACCGGAAAATAAAATCGACGCGCCCTATCGTTGATCGCATCAATACACTTGAAAGCGAATTTCAGGCATTGTCGGATCAGGGTCTGATCGACAAAACGCAAGAATTCAAAGAGCGCATCGCAAATGGCGAATCTTTGGATGATATATTACCCGAGGCCTTTGCCAACTGCCGTGAGGCAGCTGTTAGATCCCTTGGTCTACGCGCCTTTGATGTGCAGTTGATGGGGGGTATTTTCCTTCATCAGGGCAATATTTCGGAAATGAAAACCGGCGAAGGCAAAACGCTTGTCGCGACCTTTCCCGCCTATCTCAACGCACTCGGCGGTAAGGGTGTACATATCGTGACGGTAAACGATTACCTTGCAAAACGCGACAGTGACTGGATGTCTAAAGTCTATGGCGCTCTGGGACTTACAACTGGGGTCATCTATCCACAGCAGCCCGAAAATGAAAAGGCGGCCGCTTACGCCTGTGACGTGACTTATGCCACAAATAATGAACTTGCCTTTGATTACCTGCGCGACAATATGAAAACTGAAATCGCGCAAATGTATCAAAAGCACCATAATTTTGCGATTGTGGATGAGGTGGACAGCATCCTGATTGATGAGGCGCGCACGCCGCTGATCATATCTGGACCGGCACAGGACCGATCAGAGCTTTATGTCGCAATTGATAAAATCATTCCTGAACTGAGCGAAGATCATTATACGGTCGACGAAAAATCGCGTAATTCCAGCTTTACGGATGCAGGAAATGAGTTTCTTGAAGAATTGCTACACGCCCGTGGGCTTTTGCCAGAAGATCAATCGCTTTATGATCCTGAAAGCACAACCATCGTCCATCACATCAATCAGGGACTAAATGCCCATAAGCTGTTTACCCGCGACAAAGACTACATTGTGCGTGGAAGCGAAGTTGTGCTGATTGACGAATTTACCGGACGGATGATGGCGGGCCGCCGGTTGTCCAACGGATTGCATCAGGCAATTGAGGCGAAAGAAGGCTGTCCCATTCAGGCCGAAAACGTCACTTTGGCAAGCGTCACCTTTCAAAACTTTTTCCGCCTTTATGACAAACTCGCAGGGATGACGGGAACGGCTGTCACCGAAGCCGAAGAATTTGCAGAGATCTACAAGCTTGGCGTTGTTGAGGTGCCCACCAACCTTCCGGTTGCACGTGTCGACGAACATGATCAGATTTACCGGACAGCGCGGGAAAAATATGAAGCGATTGTGAGTGAGATCAAGAAAGCCCATGAAACCGGTCAGCCAATTCTTGTTGGCACGACATCGATTGAAAAATCGGAAATGTTATCCCAAATGCTTACCAAAGCGGGGATTAAACATAATGTTTTAAATGCACGCCAGCACGAGCAAGAGGCGCAAATTGTTGGTGATGCGGGAAAAATTGGTGCCGTGACGATCGCAACAAACATGGCGGGGCGGGGAACAGATATTCAGCTTGGCGGCAATGTGGAAATGCGGGTTCTGGCTGCTTTGGCGGAAAACCCAGACAGTGATCCCGAAACATTGCGTCGTTCCATCACAGAAGAACATGCTGCGGAAAAAGAAAAAGTGCTTGCCTCTGGGGGCCTTTTCGTATTGGCAACAGAACGCCACGAAAGCCGGCGCATAGACAATCAGCTGCGCGGACGTTCGGGTCGGCAGGGGGATCCGGGGCGGTCTTCGTTTTTTCTGAGCCTTGAGGATGATTTGATGCGCATCTTCGGGTCTGAACGGCTCGACAAAGTCTTATCCACCTTGGGTATGGAAGAAGGCGAGGCGATTGTGCATCCTTGGGTCAACAAATCACTCGAACGTGCACAAGCCAAAGTCGAGGGACGCAACTTTGATATTCGCAAACAGCTTTTGAAATTTGATGACGTGATGAATGACCAAAGGAAGGCAATCTTTGGTCAGCGTCTCGATGTTCTCGAAGCAGATGATTTATCTGATGTCGTACAAGATATGCGCCGCGATGTGATCGACGACCTGATTACCGTGCATATGCCCCCGCGCAGCTATGCCGAACAATGGAACAGCGAAGGTCTTTATGCAGACATCATAGATTACTTTGGTCTGGACTTGCCAATCATAGCTTGGGCCCAAGAGGACGGCGTCGACGATGAAACAATCGCAGAAAGAATAAGCGATGCCGTGGACAAGATGATGGCCGAAAAATCTGTGGCCTTTGGTCCCCAATCGATGCGCCAGATCGAAAAACAGGTTTTGTTGCAAATCATCGATACAAAGTGGCGCGAACATTTGATTACGCTTGAACATCTGCGCTCTGTGGTCGGATTTCGGGGCTACGCACAGCGTGATCCATTGAATGAATATAAAAATGAAGCGTTCCAGCTATTCGAAGGTTTGTTGAACGGTCTGCGTTCAGATGTCAGTCGGCATTTGGCTAAAATCCGCCCGCTGACGCAAGAAGAGCAGGCTGCGATGATGCAGCAGATGATTGCGCAACAGCAAATGGCGCAAGGTCAGTCTCAGACCTCTGAGCAGACGCCTGCCGAGCCGGTCAATGCAAATTTTGATGAAACCGACCCAAGCAGCTGGGGTAATCCTGGCCGGAATGCGCCCTGTCCCTGTGGCTCAGGCAAACGCTTCAAACACTGCCACGGACGGCTTTGAGCCACAGCTCAAAGTCAAGGCCAGCCAAATTGATTTGGCCCGCAAAGATACCTTGATGTGATTATGGAATGGCGCGTGGCTGATAAATACCTACAGCCACGCTTTTCCAGCATATAATGCAGGGTTCGCTTAACTGCGCACCAGTGTTTCGTAGCTTTGCGCGATATCGCGGGTCAGTGCGCCAACCTCAAAATTGTAATCACCGATCTGACCAACAGGTGTGACCTCTGCCGCTGTGCCTGTCAGCCAGCATTGTTCGAACCCTTCAAGTTCATCCGGCATAATATGGCGTTCATGCACTGTGATGCCTTTTTCGCGAAGCATTTCCATCACAGTTTGACGCGTCAGACCGTTTAAGAATGCGTCTGCCAAGGGCGTATGGACCTCTCCGTCTTTTACGAAAAAGATATTTGCGCCTGTCGCCTCTGCAACATACCCACGGTAGTCAAACATCATCGCATCGCTGCATCCTTTGGCTTCAGCGGCGTGTTTTGACATCGTGGCGATCATATAAAGCCCCGCGGCTTTGGCCTGTGAAGGTGCCGTGGCGGGATCAGGGCGGCGCCATTTTGCAATATCAAGTTTTGCGCCCTTCATCTTTGCATCACCATAGTAATTACCCCAAGACCACACGGCCACAGCGAGGTGAACCGGATTACGGGCAGAGGCGACCCCCATATCTTCACCGGCCCCACGCCAGGCAAGGGCCCGCACATAGGCATCGCTCAGCCCGTTGGCCGCCAAAGTGTCTTCTTTGGCTTTTTCAATTTGATCGACGGTATATGGAATTTCAAAATCAATCAGTCGACCAGATTGAATGAGACGTTCGGAATGTTCACGGCTCTTGAAAATTTTACCACCATAGGCGCGCTCCCCCTCAAAGACAGAGCTGGCGTAATGCATCGCATGGGTCAAAATATGCACTTGAGCTGACCGCCAATCCACCAGCGTACCGTCCACCCAAATCTTCCCATCCCGATCATCATATCCACCGCTCATGATGTTTCCTTTCCTAAAAGAGCTGTTGAATTTTTGCGAATGTTTCAAAATTATGTCCGAAACGGATATAATATTTCACAAAAACTGAGAATCGCTACCATTTCAATCTTGGAATGTCAACAACACTGACATAAAATGCTTCTTGATGATTGCAGGAGAAAATCATGAGCTCACCCCCCTCATCGCCCCTCGGACGGCCAGCAGACAATTTGCTTTATCTAACCGATGAACAATTGCGCCAAGGCACGGAAGCCATGTTTTTCGCATATCGGGGCTTCACCGCAGATCCAGACAGGATTCTCAACAAAATCAGCTATGGTCGGGCACATCATCGGGCCATTCATTTTATCAACGTGACCCCAGGCGCGACGGTCAACAATTTGCTGAGTATTCTGGGCATTACAAAGCAATCTCTAAACCGAGTGCTTCGAAAATTGATTGAAGACGGACTGGTAGAAAGCGTGGTGGGCAAGGAAGACCGAAGAGAACGCCATCTATTTCTTACAGATCAGGGCCGGGACTTGGAAAAACAACTTTCCACAGCCCAGCATGAAAGGATGCGCAAAGCCTTTCGTCAGGTAGGTCCCGAAGCTGTGGCGGGATTTCGCGCGGTCCTCGAAGCGATGATGGATCAAGATATGCGTTTTCTCTATAATGATCTCAGAAACGACGGTAGCTAACAATGGATTTGCATCTACTCATCGTGGATGATGACCAGCGGATCAGGGAGCTTTTGCAAAAATACCTGATGCGCAACGGATTTATGGTCTCTATTGCAAGAGATGCAGCCCAAGCGAAAAGGCTATTAAAAGGCCTGGCATTTGATTTGATTGTGCTCGATATCATGATGCCGGAACAAGACGGGTTGTCTTTGACGCGGGAACTTCGGGAAACGATTGACACCCCCATCCTTTTGCTGACGGCCAGAAATGAAGTCGAAGATAGGATTTCAGGACTTGAGGCGGGTGCAGATGATTATCTTCCCAAACCGTTTGAGCCTAAAGAACTCTTGCTGCGCATCCATGCTATTCTCAGACGTATGCCAGAAGTCGCACCACCGGAAGATACACCCAAAATGCTCTCTCTCGGTGCCACACGATATGACGTGCAAAAGGGCGAATTGTGGGACGGCGACACACAAATCCGCCTGACCAGCACAGAATCAGAGCTTATGCGCATTTTTTCTAAAAATATTGGTCAGGCTCTAAGCCGGATGGATCTGGTGACCCAGATGGGACGAGAGGATGGAAATTCTCAGGATCGCGCGATTGACGTGCAAATCACTCGGCTACGAAAGAAAATTGAAACGAACCCCAAAGAGCCAAGATACCTTCAAACGGTGCGCGGTTCTGGCTACATGCTTGCCTGCGATTAGTATCAAAGGTCTGGTTGGGCCGGCTTGCTATTGGGCAATAATCCCAAAATCTTAAGCCGAATGACAAGTGCAGACTTGGAAACACCCAACTGTTTGGCCATCTCTTCAAAATTGTCTTTTGCAGGGTCATATAATCGTTCTATTTGCTGCCGTGGCATGATGATTTCAGCAGCAAGCTTATTGGCTTCAACCTCATGGTGGGGGTTAAACGGGACAGCAACATTTTTCTGGGCGTGTTCGTCATAGAGGCTGTCCGCATGACGCGCGAGGCGGCCTTGTTTCACCAGCATCTCTCTGTGCAACAGATAATGTGCCAGTTCATGTGCCGCCGTAAACCTTTGCCGCTGGCGAGGTTCCAAGGAATTGACGCGGATCGTATATTTCCCATCCTTAAGTTCGATAGCGCCGGATTGACCTTTATCCATTGGTTCATTGAAATACTGGATACCCAAATCCTCGATCACCTGTTCCACATTAACAGGTAGGTTGGACATTGCATCGGTCAGAATCTCAAGTTCTGCGACCATCTTCCGTCTCCGTATCACTGAGCAGGTTCATCATCTCATGTAATTGCTGATTGTCATCTTGCAAGTTTATGCGAGAATTAGACGTTAATTTCAGCCATCTTAGTGTGGTTTTTCTTGCCTCTTCTCTGGCTTTTTCTTCAGCAATCCGGAGAGCCTCTTGTTCGGCAATTTCACGGGCGACACCTTTTGCTTCGTCGGCGGCTGCGTTGCGCGCCGCTTCGCGAAACATCCAGAACCCTCCAACAAGGGCGATAGCAAACATAATTTGAAAAATGGTTAGGCTGACTGAAATATAGTTGAAATCCGGTTCACTTTGTTTCTGGAAATACCACAACATCATCGCAAAGTTCAGCAACGTCACAATGATACATCCGCACAAAAACCATGAAATGCGGGAAATATCATTCCTGATTGCTCTCATTTCTTCCGACATCGCATCCAGCCCCTAAGACGTTAGTAATGTCACCTGAAATGAGGTTGGTCAATCGGACTTTTCACCCTCTTTCACAGAGGCCGTAACGTAGTTAACGCTCAAATCCCTGTCGGATAGTTTCCACTGCCAAGTGACCGGATTGAAAACAAATCCAGTTTTATCAACAGGGGTTAATCCGGCATTTCGGATCAATCCATACAGTTCATCCGGTGTAATGAATTTAGACCATTCATGGGTGCCTTTGGGCAGCCAGCGCATGACATATTCTGCGCCGAAAATAGCGAAAACATAACTTTTGGGATTTCGGTTGATCGTCGAACAAACCATCAATCCACCCGGTTTTAACAATTGCTGGCAGGCAGTGAGATAGGCCAGTGGATCCGCCACATGTTCAACGACCTCCATATTTAGAACGATATCAAACGCTTCGCCCTCAGCAACAAGCTCTTCTGCCGTTCCAGTCCGGTAATCGATCGTGAGCCCCGATTGACGCGCATGTGCCTCGGCTACCGGAATATTACGCGCTGCTGCATCAACGCCCACAACATCCGCCCCAAGACGTGCCATCGGTTCGCATAACAACCCCCCGCCGCACCCGATATCTAGGATTCGCAAGCCCGAAAATGGCAAAGCGTCTGTCCGGTTTCTCCCGAATTCGGCGCAGATTTGGGCGATGATGTAATCCAACCGGCAAGGATTGAGCATATGCAACGGTTTAAATTTCCCGTTTGGATCCCACCATTCTGCCGCCATGGCTTCGAATTTTGCAATTTCAGCGGCATCCACGGTAAATTGAGTGGCTTGCATTGACATCTCCGTCTGGTCATTCCTTATCCAAATAAAGTATAGAGCACATATGGACAAATTCGCAGGTCAAAAACGCGCAGCACAGCATTTTTATCCCCCCCTTGATCCGTATAACCAACAGATCATGCCAACAGGGGACGGGCATCAAATTTATGTTGAGGAATGCGGGAATCCGGAAGGGATGCCTGTCATTGTCCTGCATGGTGGCCCCGGCGGTGGATGCAGTCCTGTGATGCGTCGGTATTTTGACCCCAAAAAATATCGAATCGTCCTGTTCGATCAAAGAGGTTGCGGTCGGTCGCGTCCATTGGCGAGCGTCAAAAATAACACAACGTGGGATCTGGTGGCAGATATCGAACGTATCCGTTCGGCATTGTCTATCGACGCCTGGGCTGTTTTTGGTGGCAGCTGGGGGGCGACGCTTGCGTTGCTTTACGCCCAATCCCATCCCGATCATGTGACCCATATCGTGTTAAGAGGCGTATTTTTGATGACACAGCGCGAGCTTGACTGGTTTTATGGTGGCGGAGCAGGACAATTCTGGCCGGATGCTTGGGCCCGTTTTGTCGAAAAAATCCCTCAGGACGAACGTAATGACCTGATCGAAGCCTATCACAGGCGGCTCTTTTGCGGCGATTTGCGCACAGAGATGCAATTTGGGCGGATTTGGTCCGCTTGGGAAAATGCGTTGGCCTCCATATATTCCAATGGCAATGGCGGAGAGCCGGCAGGCGAATATTCCCGCACCTTTGCGCGCCTTGAAAACCATTATTTTATTCACAAGGGATTTTTGGAAAAAGATGGCCATATCTTAAACAATATGGATCGCATTGCGCATATTCCGGGGTACATTGTGCAGGGGCGCTATGACATGATTTGCCCCCCGCAAAGTGCATGGGATTTATCCAAAGCATGGCCTCAATGTGATTTGCGTCTCATCCGACAGGCGGGACACGCAATGTCAGAACCCGGTATCAGTGCGGAGCTTGTCAAAATTATGGATCAAATTGCAGAGGCCTAAGACTCCCAAAAATGCATACCCAACCCCATAGGTGAAGACATGCCCAATCGAAACGATGCTGTTTTGGATTTTCTACTGACACGGCGGTCACGCCCGGCCAAAACTTTGTCCGCTCCGGCGCCGGACAAAGACACACTTTTAAAGATGTTGACCGCAGCAGCACGCACTCCGGATCATGGGAAACTGGAACCTTGGCGGTTTATCGTTTTGGGCCAAGAGACGCTTACGGATCTTGCATCTGACGTCGAAAAAAGGGCGCGCGCGCTTGGGTATGATGAGGCCGGCGTTGAAAAGGCCTGTAAACCGTTTTTGGATGGGCCTCTCGCGGTTGCGGTAATCGAAACCCAAAAACCATCAGAAAAAATCCCCGCTATTGAACAGACATATTCCACGGGGGCTGCCTGCCTTGCCTTGCTGAACGCAGCACTGGCCATGGGATGGGGCGCAAATTGGCTGTCAGGTTGGATTTCGCACGACAGGGATTTTGTGACCTCTGCGCTTGGCCTTAGAGAAAGCGAACGCGTTGCTGGTTTCATTTACATTGGCACTGAAACGTCAAAGCCTCCGGAACGCCCAAGGCCAAATCTTAGCGACATTGTCTCTTGGCGCTAGACGTTTAAGACCCTGTTTCGCTTGCAGGCAGCGGTTCCATTCGGTTGAAGAAGTCTATGTCGCGCATAGTAAGCAGGTCTGAAACGATAATGCCGCAGACAATCGCCCAAAAAACAAACGTCACCCAAGTGGTGATCCAGGCTTTCTTTTTTAAATTATGAACTTCTGGCGAACTCGCGTGTGTTCCAGGGACAATATCCCCGCGATCCCCTTGGGTTTCAAGCCGGATGGGGATTGCGATAAAAAACACCATGAACCAGATGATTGCAAATAAAACGATAGCAGAGGTGATCGACATCTTTGTTAAACCTGCTCCAATTCCAAAAGCGTTCCAGTGAAATCTTTTGGATGGAGGAACAGAACGGGTTTCCCGTGCGCTCCAATTTTTGGCTCTCCGTTTCCTAACACCCGTGCTCCTGTCGATTTGAGATGATCGCGCGCTTTTATGATGTCTTCAACCTCGTAACAGATGTGATGAATGCCGCCTGACGGATTTTTTTCTAAAAAACCGGCGATGGGGCTGTTATCCCCCAAGGGATAAAGCAATTCGATTTTGGTGTTTTCAAGTTCGATGAAAATTACAGTCACACCGTGATCAGGTTCATCCTGGGGTGCACCAACTTTGGCGCCAAGCGCAGTGCGGTACTGATCAGCGGCCTGTTCAAGATCGGGCACGGCGATGGCAACATGATTTAAACGTCCGATCATAGTTAACTCCTCTGTTTGATCCCGCCTTATGGCGGGGCAGAGTAGATTTGACAAGCCAGAGGCAGAAAATATCGCGCCCATTAACGCTCCGTTAGAGCTCCTGTTGCAGCATTTTTAATAGATTCGAAGGAGATCAAAATGGACAATATGAATGCGCTAAAACTTGTGCCCTCCAATGTAAAATCAAAACCTCTCTTGGGAACCACCATATTAATCATTGAAGACAGCAAATATGTGTGTGAAGCCATGCGACTGATGTGTTTACACAGTGGCGCAAGGTTACGTCACGCGGATACAGTGGCTGCCGCCCGCCGTCATCTAAGGCTTTATCGTCCAAATATTGTGATCATCGACGAAGGTCTTCCAGATGGATCCGGTTCTGAATTCGCCGCGGAATTGAATGGAATGAGCCCACGTGTCGATGTGATTTTTGGGACAAGCGGGGAGAGCATGTGTCACCATCAATTTCTAAAAGCGGGGGCAAATGGGTTCATTGAAAAACCGTTTGTAAGCCTGTCTGAATTTCAACTCAAAATGTTAAGCGCACTGCCGGAAAGCCATTTTTTTCCAGTTTCTGTGTCTGATACCCATGAAATTGTGGAACCAAATCCGGCAATCTATGCCGAAGACCTCCGAAAAGCACATGATCTTTTACTGAATATGCCAGATATTCAGACCAAAAAATACGTGAGCCAGTTTTTAAAAAGCGTCTGTGCAATTGCAGACGATCAAGAAATGCTGACCGCCTTGGAACGGGACGAAGAACCCCAGCTTTTGGCGCGATTGAAATCCCGCGTTGTCCCGAAACGAGCCGTTTAAAGCGTCGGATCTGATGTGGCTCTGACCAAACCTGTGAGGTTGCCAAGCTTTTCCTTTTGCAAGCCGCTCTGATCAAAATTGCGTGGGGACAGCCAGACATCATAGGCCTCTTTGAGGGCGGGCCATTCCTTGTCGATCATCGCAAACCACGCAGTGTCCCGATTGCGTCCTTTGATGACGGTTGCTTGTCGAAAAATGCCTTCATAACTGAAGCCAAGCCTTTGGGCGGCGCGGCGCGACGGTGCATTTAGTGCATTGCACTTCCATTCAAAGCGGCGATAGCCCGTTTCAAATACCCAGCACATCATCAAAAAAATGGCTTCTGTTGCTGCAGTTGTGCGTTGAAGGGCCGGTGAAAAACTGATGTGCCCAACCTCTATACTCCCAGCATTCGGCTGAATTCGCAGAAAACTTGCCATGCCTTCCCATTTACGGGAGGACAGGTTCCGGATTGCGTAGAACAAAGGGTCGTCTGATTGCGTCATCTCATTTACCCAGCGGTAAAACTGGGACGATGAATTGAACGGACCACTCGGCATGTAATCCCAAATATTATCATGTCCTTGAAACGACTGGAACAGATCCGCAGCATGTTTTTGTGCTGAAAGAACTTCCAGCTCAACATAGTGTCCCGCAATTTTCTTTGGACCGGGTCTTACCGGGGCTGTCCAGCCTTCGACCCTATCTCCAAGATGCGCTTGTGCCATTCCAACCTCAGTAGATGACAGAGTGTAACTCATATCAAAACTATGCCAAAGGTCGGGCATATGAAAGCCCCGTCCGCGTCAAAACGCGGCGGGCGGATCAATCCTGGGGAATGACCCTCAGGTTCAATTCCATAAGCTGTTCAGACATCGGTTCGCTGGGGGCACCCATCATCAGGTCTTCTGCGCGCTGGTTCATCGGGAACATAATGACTTCACGTATATTGGCTTCATTTGCCAAAAGCATCACGATCCGGTCAATCCCTGCCGCACAGCCTCCGTGCGGTGGCGCGCCGTATTGGAAAGCATTTACCATCCCGCCAAAGCGTTTGCGCACTTCATCCGCACCATATCCCGCAATTTCAAAGGCTTTGAACATGATCTCTGGTTTGTGGTTCCGGATTGCCCCAGAGACAAGCTCATACCCGTTGCAGGCCAAATCATACTGATATCCCATGACCTGAAGTGGATCGCCATTCAACGCATCCAGTCCGCCTTGGGGCATGGAAAACGGGTTGTGTTCAAAATCAATTTTACCGGTTTCGTCATCCCGCTCATAAATCGGGAAATCCACAATCCAAGCAAAAGCAAAACGATCTTTGTCGGTTAGATTCAATTCCTCTCCGATGACCGTGCGTGCGCGTCCAGCAACAGATTCAAAGGCTTTGGGTTTGCCGCCAAGGAAAAAGGCCGCATCGCCCACCCCTAAGCCCAGCTGTTCACGAATAGCCTCTGTGCGTTCAGGCCCGATGTTTTTGGCTAAAGGACCAGCGGCTTCCATACCATTTTCACCGTCGCGCCAAAAGATATATCCCATACCGGGAAGGCCTTCTTTTTGTGCAAAAGCGTTCATCCGGTCACAGAATTTACGACTTCCCCCTCCCGGCGCGGGGATCGCGCGAATTTCGGTGCCGTCTTGTTCCAATAATTTGGCAAAGATCGCAAAGCCGGACCCGCGGAAGTGATCGCTCACAACCTGCATTTTGATCGGGTTGCGCAGGTCTGGTTTGTCCGTCCCGTACCACAAAGCCGAATCGCGATAGGAAATCTGTGGCCAATCCTTATCGACTTTGCGCCCACCTCCGAATTCTTCGAAAATACCCGCAAGCACTGGCTGGATTGTGTCGAAAACATCCTGTTGGGTCACAAAGGACATTTCCATGTCCAATTGGTAGAAATCCGTAGGGGAACGATCCGCGCGGGGATCTTCATCCCGAAAACAGGGTGCGATTTGGAAATAACGATCAAAACCCGATACCATGATCAACTGTTTAAACTGCTGCGGCGCTTGAGGCAGCGCATAAAATTTTCCGGGATGGAGGCGGCTTGGCACAAGAAAATCGCGTGCGCCTTCGGGACTTGAGGCCGTAATGATCGGAGTTTGATATTCGCGGAACTTCTGGTCCCACATGCGACGACGAATGGAGGCCACAACGTCAGAGCGCAGTTTCATATTTGTCTGTAACTTTTCGCGGCGCAGATCAAGGTAACGATATTTGAGCCGCGTCTCTTCGGGATATTCCTGATCGCCAAATACCATCAGGGGCAATTCTTCTGCCTTTCCCAAAATTTCGATGTCTTGAATAAACACCTCCACTTCGCCGGTCGGCAATTTGGGGTTCACAAGGCTTTCGTCGCGCGCAAGCACTTTGCCATCAATACGGATGCACCACTCACTGCGCAGGGTTTCAATGACCTCAAAGACCGGACTGTCGTTATCTGCGATCACCTGTGTAATCCCGAAGTGGTCCCGCAAATCGATGAAAAGAACTCCGCCATGGTCGCGCACACGATGCACCCATCCCGATAAACGAACGGTGTCGCCAACGTTTGACTTATTCAGTTCAACACAAGTGTGTGTACGATAGGCATGCATTTGAAAGTCCTTAACTCTCTGGATCAATGACTGTGCCGATACACAAGGTTGTGTCCACGATGTCAAGAGCGAGACTGCTCAATCTGACCTCATTGCCCCAAAGAATTCAGAGTTTTCGCCTTTGATGGGTGCTTTGTGGGCGCTCGCCTCTTGCACCTTTCCACGGCTTGACTATAAGGCAGGGAATTTGCGCATAATCCGACCCCCACCGCCGCGCAGGTGCTGAAATTGCAAAGGTTTTTTGATGCCCAAGAGAACCGACATCTCCTCTATAATGATCATCGGCGCAGGACCAATTGTCATTGGTCAGGCCTGCGAATTTGATTACTCTGGTGCTCAGGCCTGTAAGGCGCTCCGCGAAGAAGGGTATCGGGTCATTCTGGTAAACTCCAATCCGGCCACGATCATGACGGATCCGGAACTTGCCGATGCCACGTATATCGAACCCATTACGCCCGAGATTGTTGCCAAGATCATCGAAAAAGAACGTCCAGACGCACTCTTGCCGACCATGGGGGGGCAAACGGGGCTCAACACCTCTTTGGCGCTTGAGGAAATGGGCGTCTTGGAAAAATTCGGTGTTGAGATGATAGGCGCCAAACGCGATGCCATCGAAATGGCCGAAGACCGCAAATTGTTCCGCGAAGCGATGGAACGCATCGGTCTGGAAAACCCGAAGGCGACCATCATTACTGCGCCCAAACTTGCAAACGGATCTGCTGATCTTGCCGAAGGGGTCAGAATGGCGCTTGAGGCGCTTCCTGAAATTGGCCTTCCAGCCATCATCCGTCCCGCCTTTACGCTTGGGGGAACAGGCGGGGGCGTGGCCTATAACCGTGATGATTATGAACATTTCTGTCGTACTGGCATGGATGCTTCGCCCGTAAACCAAATTCTGGTCGATGAAAGTCTGTTGGGTTGGAAAGAATTTGAAATGGAGGTCGTGCGCGACAAAGCAGACAATGCAATTATTGTCTGTTCCATTGAAAACGTCGATCCTATGGGCGTTCACACGGGGGACTCGATTACAGTCGCGCCTGCCTTGACGCTCACCGACAAAGAATATCAGATGATGCGCAATGGATCGATTGCCGTCTTGCGGGAAATCGGCGTCGAAACGGGTGGCTCCAATGTTCAATGGGCGGTGAACCCCAAGGACGGTCGCATGGTGGTCATTGAAATGAACCCGCGGGTGTCGCGGTCTTCGGCTTTGGCATCCAAAGCTACGGGCTTCCCGATCGCAAAAATTGCAGCAAAATTGGCGGTTGGTTACACTCTTGATGAATTGGACAATGACATCACCAAAGTCACACCAGCAAGCTTTGAACCAACCATTGATTATGTGGTCACGAAAATCCCCCGCTTTGCCTTTGAAAAATTCCCTGGATCAGAACCCTATTTGACAACGGCTATGAAATCGGTGGGCGAAGCGATGTCCATTGGGCGTACGATCCATGAATCGATGCAAAAAGCGCTGGCGTCTATGGAAACGGGTCTTACTGGTTTTGATGAAATCGTCATCGAAGGTGCGCCCGACAAAGCGGCTGTGATCAAGGCGATCAGTCGGCAAACTCCTGATCGCCTGCGCACGATCGCACAAGCCATGCGCCACGGGTTGAACGATGATGAAATACATGCGGTCACAATGTTTGACCCATGGTTTCTTGCGCGGATCCGCGAGATTATTGTTGCCGAAGAAGAAGTGCGCAAAAATGGGCTTCCATCAGATGCCAAAGGGATGCGTGCGCTCAAGATGCTCGGGTTCACCGATGCGCGCCTTGCCAAACTCACCAACACAAAAGAGGCCGCAATCAGAAGGGCGCGCCAAACACTCGGTGTTACAGCGGTCTTTAAACGTATTGATACCTGTGCTGCCGAATTTGAAGCGCAAACGCCCTATATGTATTCCACATATGAAAGCCCAATGATGGGCAATGTGGAATGCGAGGCTTGGCCAAGCGACAAAAACAAGATTGTCATCCTTGGCGGTGGACCAAACCGCATTGGTCAGGGAATCGAATTTGATTATTGCTGCTGTCATGCGTGTTTTGCGCTGACAAAGGCCGGTTATGAAACCATTATGATCAACTGTAACCCTGAAACAGTATCCACAGATTATGATACATCAGACAGGCTTTATTTCGAACCCCTTACCTTTGAACATGTGATGGAAATCCTGCGCGTTGAACAGGAAAACGGGACGTTGCATGGGGTGATTGTTCAATTCGGCGGTCAAACTCCCCTGAAACTTGCGAACGCTCTGGAAGAAGCGGGCATTCCCATTCTTGGCACCACACCGGATGCGATTGATTTGGCCGAAGACCGTGAAAGGTTTCAGGCGCTTGTCAACAAGATTGGACTGAAACAACCCAGAAACGGCATTGCAAGCACTGACGAAGAGGCCCTGCAAATCGCCGAAACGATCGGGTTTCCCTTGGTGATCCGTCCATCTTACGTTTTGGGCGGGCGCGCCATGGAAATTGTGCGCGATATGGCCCAGCTTCAACGGTATATCAAAGAGGCGGTCGTCGTATCTGGGGACAGTCCTGTTTTGCTGGATGGCTATCTTTCGGGCGCGGTGGAATGTGATGTAGATGCACTGTCGGATGGGAAAGACGTGCATGTTGCCGGTATCATGCAACATATCGAAGAAGCGGGGGTTCATTCGGGTGACAGCGCCTGTTCTCTGCCCCCTTATTCGCTCAGTGATGAGATTATCGGAGAACTCAAAAAACAAACCCGTGATTTGGCCTTGGCGTTAAACGTGGTTGGACTGATGAACGTGCAATTCGCGGTCAAAGACGGTGAAATTTATCTCATTGAAGTCAACCCACGGGCCAGCCGTACTGTCCCCTTTGTGGCCAAAGCCACAGACAGTGCGATTGCCTCAATCGCGGCGCGCCTGATGGCAGGGGAACCTCTCTCGAACTTCCCATTGCGCGAACCTTATAAAGATGCCTCATATGATGAGGTCATTCCTATGGGTGATCCGATGATGTTGGCAGATCCCAACATGCCTTGGTTTAGTGTGAAAGAGGCGGTAATGCCATTCGCGCGTTTCCCCGGAGTTGATACGATCCTTGGCCCTGAAATGCGTTCCACCGGAGAAGTGATGGGATGGGACCGAAGTTTTGCTCGGGCATTTTTAAAGGCACAGATGGGGGCCGGTATGGATCTTCCGGATCCCGCCAAAGGTCCGGTTGGCAAAGTATTCTTTTCGATGAAGGACGACGACAAAAATCCACAATTGGTCGAGACAGTACAAATCCTTGTGGATCTTGGATTTGATATCGTGGCAACACGAGGGACCAGCGCTTTTCTGGAAAAGCATGGGATCACCTGCGAAGTTACCAACAAAATGTATGAAGGCCGCCCGAACGTTTACGATATGTTGAAAAACAATGAAATTTCGCTCGTCATGAACACAACAGAAGGCGCCCAAGCGGTAGAAGACAGCCGAGACATCCGCTCCGTCGCACTTTATGACAAAATCCCTTACTACACCACGGCCGCCGCCGCCAACGCCGCCGCTTGTGCCATGAAGGCACGCAACGACGGTGACCTTGTGGTCAAAGCGCTACAGGGTTAATTGCTCGGGATCGTGTTTTTGAGAGAGGTGCGGTCCTGAAGCTCTTTGTTCCAATCGGACAGCGCTGGGCGACCCTCCCGCCATGCCAGAGCATCGTGACGGAAATCCAGATATCCAAGCGCGCATGCCAAGGCGAGCTGACCAAAATTCAACGCCCCCTCCATGGCGGGAAACCCGTCTGTTTCGAGCGCATCTAGCGCATGGGTGATTTTACTCCATTGCGCGTCTACCCATTGTGCGGAACGCTGTTCCTCAGGGCGCAAGCGGGTTTCATAAACCATCAGAACAGCTGATTCCATGATCCCATCCGCCAAGGCTTCAAGGGTGAGAACATCCCAAAGCCGATCAGAAGGATAAAGCCCCGCACCCGAGAGGTCATCAAGATAGCGACAAATCACCCGACTATCAAAAATCGCCTGACCATTGTCCAAAATCAGTGCCGGAATTTTGCCCAAAGGATTGGCCGCACGCGCGGCGGGATCAGTGGCAAGCGCAGTGGTGGTGACCGCCACATCCTCAACGCGCTCCAAAAGGGCTGCTTCATGCACCATAACCCGTACTTTGCGCACAAAGGGTGAGGCGGGGGAAAAGATAAGTTTCATTGCTGGTTCTCACAAGAATTCAAAATCAAGGGAAGCGTATCTCGCAAATTATGGTTTGAACAGGCACAAAACGATGACCTCTTCGACTGGGAGAAATGCCGGAAATCAAGGAATATTTGCCGGACGTAAGAAGCGTTCAAGCCTCTCGCATATAGGTGGCGAGTCGTTTGGTGTCAGACCCTATGTCGTAGTTTTCAACCTGATTGGCCGCATTTACGCGTGCGCTGTCGGGTTTGTTTTGGTTGAGCTTCCAAGTGCTTTGCACCTCTTCGATATGAAATTGGCAGGGCACGATCTGGCGCATCATTTTATCCATCACCTCTGGAGTCATTTTCGTGCTTTTCCAGACGGGTTTTGGGGCAAGTTTTGCTTCGAAGGCATCGGAAAGACGATCGATGATGTCTCGCAGTCGTTGCTCTGGCAACATTTCAAGCTGTCCGATCAGGTGAACAGCGACGTAATTCCACGTGGGGACCTGATCTTCGATACCGTACCAATCAGGGGAAATATATCCGTGTGGACCAGTAATCATGAGTTTTGCTGGGGCTGCACCGTCTTTTATGGTGCGCGCGATGGGGTTTGATCGCACTAGGTGCAATTCTGCGGTTTGGCAATTATTTGTAAGATGAAACGGGATATGCGCTGCAAGAGGCGCGCCGTCCCCGTTCATGACAAGATGTCCAAAACCTGTTGTTTCGGCAAAAGCAAGGCTTCTTGCGACGTCCTCATTTCTGAATATTGGATTGGGATGCATGCGGGAATTCCTTTGATCTTGTCGCAAATCATCTTGTCAATTGAGGCACCTCGTGGCAACGTCAAAGTGTTCTCAGGGCGGGGTGAAATTCCCCACCGGTGGTATATGGATAACATCCATGAGCCCACGAGCGGCCCGCATTCGGGTGTCAGCAGATCTGGTGAGAGGCCAGAGCCGACGGTTACAGTCCGGATGAAAGAGAGCGGTAGATGAGAGGGTCTTTGGGCCCACGTCTTATCGTTTTGCGCCTTGGGTGAACGTGTTGTTGAACCAAAGGAGATGCAAAATGACACACACCCGATACGCCTTTGTCAAAGCGAACTGGCATTCCGATATTGTGGATCAGGCTTTGACAGGATTTTTGAAACTGATCCCCGCCGATCACGTGGATGTCTTTGATGTTCCCGGCGCCTTTGAGTTGCCGCTGATGGCCCAAGAGCTGGCGAAGAGTGGTCAGTATAGCGCCATTGCCTGCGCTGCATTTGTTGTTGATGGTGGGATTTACAGGCATGATTTTGTGGCACAAAGCGTGGTGGATGGGTTAATGCGCGTGGGCCTTGATACAGGCGTTCCGGTGCTTTCGGTGTCGCTGACGCCCCATAACTATCAAGAAACCGATCATCACAACGCGATCTTTCGGGCTCATTTTCTGGAAAAAGGGCGCGAAGCGGCTGTCGCTGCGCTCAGTATCTTGGAAGCCCGCAAAGCTTTACTTCGCAAAGCCGCCTGATATGGTCCGACCATAGAGTTTTGGACACGCTCCATTCATGGGTCAGATCTATGCCATTTTGCTGCGCATCGCCGCCGCCGGTTTGCTGGTGGCGATGTCTGCTCTTGTTTACGAAGCATTAAAAGAAGCCACAATCGGGCAGGCTGTATTTTGGCGATCACTTTGGTCGCTTCCTGTAATTTTGATCTATGCGAGATGTTTTGGCCCACTGCGTGGAGTCTTGAAAACAGATCATCCGTTTCATCATGTCCGGCGGGGTCTTTTGGGACTGATGGCGATGGGGCTTCATTTTATATGCCTTGCTCATTTGCCAATTTCCTATGCAACGGCTTTGGGGTTTTTGACCCCTATTCTTGCCTTGCCTTTGGCCTTTGCGATGCTGGGTGAAAGAATCACACGCGTCCTAATTGTGGCAAGCTTTTTGGGGTTTGGCGGGGTCCTTCTGATCAGTTTTGCCCAGCTTGAAAATGGTGGTTTGCCTCCAGCAAGTATTATTGGCATTGGTGCGGGGCTCGGATTTGCCGCTGTGATGGCATTGATCCGTGTCTATGTGAAACGGCTTACTGCAAAAGATAGCCCCTCACTGATCGCACTTTCTTTTTCGACGATCACTACCTTGGGAGGGCTTGCAACACTGCCCTTTGGGTGGGCCTCCTTGTCAAACACAGCATTTTTTTACCTGATCTGTGCTGGTGTTTTGGGGGGGCTGGGACATGCTTTGTCAAACGAATCTGTAAAGCGCAGTGACATCGCCGTCCTTGGTCCCTTTGATTACACCTCGATCATCTGGGCCTTGGGAATTGACGTCGTCATCTTTGGGTTTGAACCCAACAGATTTGGCATGTTCGGAATGACGCTTATCGTTATTGCTGGGCTATCGGTTGCAATTTCCCAAGTAAAACGGCGTCAGACCGTCTGAGGAAAGAGCGTTTTCCCATCCCCGCTTTGCCACTTGGGATACTTTGGCATGACGTTAAGAAAAAGCTCTGAGGCAAGATGGCTCTCCAGCCAGCGATGAAGGCGCGGCCAGTCCTGTGCATCAAACCAAGTTTTGTCGATGAAGGCGAATTGGCGCACAAAGGGAAAGATCGCCACATCGGCGAGCCTTGGGGTGTCTGCAAAAAGGTGTTGTTTATCGAGCATACTGTCGAGTTTTTTCAGAAACTCTTGTGCAGTGCGAAGGTGGTCGTCTTTGTTTGCGTCAGGATAGCGGCTTGCATATTTTGTGCGATCCAGCGCCTTTTTGAAAGGGCCATCGGTTTCCTCAACCAAATCATATCCGGCCTCTGGCATCTCGAGCCATCCCTCTGGATCAGATTGATCCATCGCCCAGCGCATGATGTCAAAGCTTTCGTCCAATACCTGATCCTCAAGAACCAAGGTCGGCACAGTACCTGAGTCTGAGGCCTGTAGAAACTCTGGTGCCTTGTCACGCAGAACCACTTCGCGCAATTCGCATTGCACCCCGCTGTAGCAAAGCGCCATACGGGCGCGGATCGCATAGGGACATCGTCGAAAACTGTAAAGGATGGGCAACATCATTTTAGGCCGTCAAATGCGTCCCATGCCAGCCCGTAATATGGGCCGAGACGATCGTGCTTTCTTTTTGTGGTTGCTCAAAGATCACTTCGCTGAATTGTTCTGTGCGCCCCATATTTGGATTTTCCATAAGGATCGCGTGGCGCTTGCCGACCTGAGATTGAAGATGTTTCTCAACCTGCGCATCACCTGCTTTGCGAAGCTCCGCGGCGCGGGTTTTGATGTCCTGACCGTTGACCTGGGGCATCCGTGCTGCGGGTGTGCCTTTGCGCGCGGAATAGGGAAAGACATGCAACCACGTCAGATCGCAGTCTTGCACCAACTTCAAAGAGTTTTCAAAATGCGCCTCTGTCTCCGTTGGAAAGCCTGCGATGATATCGGCACCAAATGTCATTTCAGGACGTAAGCCACGTATCTTTTCACAAAAGGCAATTGCGTCTTCACGTGCATGACGCCGCTTCATCCGCTTCAGGATGAGGTTGTCCCCATGTTGCAGGCTCAGATGAAGGTGGGGCATCAATCGCTTTTCTGTGGCGATGGCTTCAATGAGGTTTTCGTCAGCCTCAATGCTGTCAATGCTGCTAATGCGCAGCCGTGGCAAATCTGGCACAAGGCGGAGAATGCGCATCACCAGATCTCCAAATCTGGGAGCCCCCGGCAGATCTGCCCCCCAAGATGTGAGATCAACACCTGTCAAAACCACTTCGTTAAATCCCCGCATCACGAGGCGTTTAATTTGTTCCACGACAACACCTGCCGCAACGGAGCGCGAATTACCCCGCCCAAAAGGAATGATGCAAAAGGTGCAGCGATGATCGCATCCGTTTTGCACCTGCACATAAGCACGGCTGCGGGTGCCGAATCCGTCAATCAAATGGCCTGCGGTTTCCTCGACCGACATGATATCGTCAACCTGAACCTTTTCATGCGTGCCAATAAAATCGGGGGATAGCTTTTGCCAGGAAGATGGCTCCATCTTTTCGCGATTGCCCAAAACAGCGCTGACTTCGGGCATATTCGCGAAACTGTCGGGATCAATTTGGGCCGCACATCCCGTGACAATAATTTGTGCCGTTGGATGCTCTCGGCGAAGGCGGCGGATTTCCTGACGGGATTTGCGGACCGCTTCGCCAGTTACGGCGCATGTATTGACCACATAGGCATCGCTGAGACCCGCTTGCATCGCAAGCTCCGCCATCGCCGCGCTTTCATAGGCATTCAGACGACAGCCAAGTGTGGTAAAGCGGGGTGCATTGTTCATCCCGCGCTCTCCAGATAATCTGGGGTAAAGCTCCCTGAAAAGACATGCATCGTCGGGCCAGTGAGCCAGACCCCGTCTTCGCGCCATTCCACATGCATCGTTCCACCGTCTAGATCGATTCGGGCTGATTTTCCGGTCAGTCCCCGCCGAGCGGCTGCAACCACCGTAGCGCAAGAAGATGACCCAGAGGCAAGCGTCACACCCACGCCGCGTTCCCACACCCGCATGCGCAGGTGATTTTCCCCCAGAAGTGACGCAAACTGCACATTGGTGCGTTTTGGAAAAAGTGGATGATGTTCGATCAAAGCACCCCTTTCTTCAATCTTCACCGCTTCTGCATCCTCCACAAAAAAGGTGCAATGGGGATTTCCCATACCGGTTGCGACGGGAGCGCCATCAATGGGAAGCGACAGCGTATCAACCGCTTCTGACAGCGGAATATCCTGCCAAGCAAGTCCGGGTAGGCCCATATTGACCGAAGTGAGCCCTTCTCCCATGTCCTTCGCTGCTAATGTCCCGTGATCCGTGGTCAGAGATAAATCACTCTGGCCCGTTTCTGTCATGAGATACCGCGCGATGCAGCGGGTTGCATTGCCACAGGCTGAAGACATGGACCCATCCGCATTGTAAAATTCCAGATGTGCATCCTTTGACCCGTTGCGGATCACTGCGAGCTGATCAAACCCGACGCCACGATGGCGATCCGCAATATTGCGCACCAGTGCATCAGACAGGTCAATTTCCCTGTCGCGCGCATCTAGCACGACAAAGTCATTTCCCAGCCCATGCATTTTCATAAAGGGCAAATTTGTATCGGATCGATCAGTCATACGGCGCATATATCCCTGATCAGAAAGGGAATCCAGATAGAGAGCGATTTTCTTTGGTTTTGGGGTTGACCATTTGCTCATCCGTTTCTAGATAGGCCGCTTAGTGGGCCGTTAGCTCAGTTGGTAGAGCAACTGACTTTTAATCAGTGGGTCGCAGGTTCGAATCCTGCACGGCTCACCACTAATATCAAGGGCTTAGCGGAAAAACGCTGAGCCTTTTGTTTTTATCAGCCAGACATAGAGCCAGACAAATGATGGTGAAGTTACGTTAATTAACGTTAACCGCTACTTGTTTCAGGATCCAAAGTATGCAACGCGCGTGCGCCCGTGCGCGTCCGATGCCTTGGTGTTTATTGAGTACTATTACGTTAATTTAAGTTGGCGTTTTCGTGTGCTAACTTTCATAAGATTTCGTGATCTCACGCAAATTATCTTTCTATGGATAACTTCAATGTACCTCTTTCGTGCCACTCCAATTCCTCCTTAAGAGAGTTTTAACAAAATTCGTGGCTCTAATTTAGGGGGGAAGGACAAGAGCAGCGTCACGGTTAAGCTTAAAGGTACTGCGTTTTGAGAGGGATCTTTGTC
>VMBT01000156.1_pt1 | contig 45244 bp, 40 predicted proteins | sample 4404301 | NCBI WGS metagenome assembly VMBT01 (sample SAMN12238535, study PRJNA552566) | marine metagenome | isolation source: Coastal seawater | place: USA: coastal Georgia, Sapelo Island | collected 2008-08/2009-08 | reverse complement strand
GTTATTTTAGGCAAAATGTGATCTCCTGAAAAAATTACTTTAGAGCTTGAATCATGAATTGAGATTTCAGTAATGTCATGTCCTGGAGTAAATATTGTATATAACTTTCTATCTACTTCAGGAATCGCACCTTCATCTAATAGAAAATCAGGCTCAGTTACTTTTCCTGCATAAATTGGAGTGTCAATCTCATTTAAATCTTGTATGAAACTCTTTGGAGCTCCTTGTTTTTCAGCTAAAACAATGAGTTCTCTAAATCTTATTCTCCAATCGTTATAATGATTTATAAATTCTTTTGAGTTTTTATAGAGTGCAAATTTTACACCTTGCTCTCTAATTCGAGTTGATAAACCAATATGATCAGAGTGCATATGTGTACCAATCAATAAATTTATATCTTGAATACTTATTTTTAAATTATCTAAATGCCCGATAAGTTGTTGATAATATTCTTTACCCTCAACTCCACAGTCAATCATCACATAACCATTTTTATCTTCAAGTAGATAAATATTTACAAATCCAGGTGAAGACCAAGGTAAGTCCATAGGAATATGAAGTATTCCATGACCAAGATTGAAACTATTCATGTTATGAGGTAGCTAACCAAACACCAAAAGAAATTAATATTATTAAACCTGTAATAAGTGACGCAAATATGAGATGCCTAGTTTGCATAGTTACATTGTAATTTAAATAGGAATAAACTTGATTTTGAACTTTAGCTAAAGTTTAGTAAATTAGGAGTTGAAAATAACGATAATCTTTTTGAATGGTTACCCCAAATAAAAAGTAGTTGTTATCTCGCTTAGATAGAGATCCTATCTGGAAAGAGGTAATTTGAAGAAATTAACCATTATTGGTGGAGGTCCTGCAGGTTATGCTGCAGCACTTTACTCAAGCAATTTTGATTTAGAAGTAACTTTAGTTGAGTCTGACACATTAGGTGGAACTTGTCTTAATCGAGGATGTATTCCTGCAAAGTATTGGCTACATGTTGCTGAATTAAATCACGAAATTGAAACTTCAAATGAATACGGAATTGAAATAAAAGACAAAAAAATAAATTGGGCAGAAACTGCTAAGAAGCGTTTTGATACTGTTAACAAATTAGTTGGAGGTATTGGGATGCTACTTAAATCTAAAAAAGTTGAAGTTGTTGAAGGGTGGGGTTCAATAAAAGATTCTAATACTGTATTAGTAAAAAAAACAGATGGTTCAGAAGTTGAGTTGATTTCAGATTTTATACTTATTGCAACAGGATCAAAGCCAAGGAGCATTCCAAATATTGAAGTAGACGAAAAATTTATTATTACTTCTGATACGGCTTTAAACTGGGAAGAACCTCCAAAAAAAGTATGTGTTGTTGGCGCTGGAGCAATTGGTTGTGAGTTTGCTAGTCTATTGAACGATCTTGGTTCAGAAGTTAATGTTGTTGAACTAGATAATGAAATTCTTCCAGGTTTAGATAAAAGAACATCTAGTGAATTAAGAAAACAACTATCAAAAAGGGGGATACAGTTTAAGCTTGGGACTTCAATTAATTCAATAAATGGTAAAACTGTAGAATTTTCAGATAAAGAAAAACAAGATTTTGATACTGTTCTAGTTGCAGTAGGAAGAGCCCCTTTAACTGCAAATATTGGGCTTGAAGAATTAGGTATTGTTGTAAATAAAGGTTATGTAGAAGTTAATTTAGAAACATATCAAACCGCAAAAGATAATATTTTTGCAATAGGTGACATCGTAGCAGGAACTCCCCAATTAGCACATGTAGCATTTGCTGAGGCTATAAGTGCCATTACATTTATTGCTACTGGTGAAAAAAAGCCAATTAATTATTCCGCTATTCCTTTTGTTGTATATACAAGGCCTGAGTTAGCAGAAGTTGGAATCAATGCTGAAAAAGCAAAGGAACAGAATATTGCTATTAAACAATCACAACACAGTTTTGCTGGTGTCGGAAGAGCATTAATTCAAAATCAAAATCAAGGAGTTGTTAGAGTATACGCAGAAGAAGCAGGTTCAATTATCGGCGCTAGTGTCTGTGGGCCAGCAGCAGGAGAAATGATTCATGAGTTAATGTATATGGTTGGTTGGGAAGCATTGCCAAGTGAAGCAAGTGAGTTTATTCATGCACACCCAACACTTAGTGAATCTATTGGGGAGTCACTGTTAAGTTTAAGTGGAAAGGGATTGCATTAGTTATGGAAATTGAAAAAATTACTAGAAGTGGATATTCTTCCAAACTAACTAAAGAACAACTTTGGGAAATATACAAGTCAATGAAAACACAACGTCAGCTTGAAGAAAGGTTATTAAAGCTTTATAAAGGCGGACAACTAAGTGGAGCTGTGTATCCAGGAATTGGGCAAGAAGCATCTATGGCAGGTATTGCTGCAGGAATGGACGAGAAAGACATATTTGGTGGAACACATAGAGATTTAGGTGTTCAAATTAAGAAGGGTGTAACTTTAAAAGAAATTGCACTTAATTTCTTTGGCAAACATGATGGGCCGTCTAAGGGAAGAGATGGTAATAGCCATTTTGGTGTTGTAGATAAAGGAACTTTAATGGTTGTATCGCCATTACCAGATTCTGCTCCTGTTGCAGTTGGTTGGGCACTTGCTTCAAAGTTAGATAACTCAGGTATAGTTGCTGTAGCGAACTGTGGTGAAGGAGCAACTGCAACAGGAACTTGGCATGAAAGTATAAATATGGCAGGTGTTTCGAATCTTCCAATTGTTTTCACTGTCCAGAATAATCAATTTGCCTATTCATCTCCTAACGAAACTGAATTTGGAACTCCTAATGTTGCTGATAGAGCTTCAGGGTATGGTGTTCCTTCAAAAATAATTGATGGAAATGATATTTATGAAGTAATTAATACTATTCATGATGCCTGTGAACATGCAAGAAATGGTAATGGCCCAACACTAGTTGAATTAGTTACATTTAGACATTACGGACATGCTGGCCATGACCCAGCCGAATATGTTACACAGGAAGTTAGAGACTTTTGGATGAAACGAGATCCAATTAGAAGATTTGAGATTGCATTAATTGAAGAAGGTTTGTTTTCTGAAAATGATTTTACAAAACTTACCGAAGAATTAGAAATTGAAATAAGAGAAACTCTTGAGTGGGCTAAAGCACAAGATGATCCAAAACCCGAGAATGAAATTTTAGATATTTTTGCCAATAGAAATTCAGAGGTAAATATTACTAAAGGTAGTGAAACACAAACTATGAATCTTATTGAAGCAATTACTAATGGACTAGATGAGTTGCTTGAAAATGATAAAGATGTATTCATGATGGGAGAGGATATTGGTGAATTTGAAGGCGCATTTAAAGCAACAAAAGGTTTATATGCAAAATACGGACCAGATAGAATTTTAGATACTGCAATTTCTGAAGGAGCATTTACTGGAGCTGCTGTCGGTGCTGCTTTGGCTGGGAAAAAACCAATTGTTGAGTTGCAATTTTATGATTTTGTTTATCCAGCTTTAGATCAAATTACAACAGAAGCAGCAAAGTATTATTGGAAAGCAGGAAAGTCAGTTTCAATGGTTGTAAGAGGACCAACTGGTGCTGGGACTAGGTCAGGTCCATTTCATTCAATAAGCCCTGAATCACTGCTAGCACATCATCCTGGAATAAAAATTGTAGCACCGTCAAACCCATTTGACGCTAAAGGATTACTTGTTGCAGCTACATATGATCCAAATCCAGTAATGTATTTAGAACACAAAAAACTTTACCGAAAACCAGATCTAAAAATGGAAGTTCCACTTGGATTGTATGAAGTTGAGATTGGTAAAGGTGCTGTTGTTAAGGAAGGTACAGATTTCACAATAGTAACTTGGTCAGGCATGGTTTCAGTTGCTCAGGAAGCAGCACTTGCATTGGAAGCTGACAATATTTCTGTAGAAATTATTGACTTAAGAACAATTGTTCCTTTAGATGAGGAAATTATTTTAAATTCAGTTGCAAAAACTTCTAATCTATGCATTCTCCAAGAAGATGTTCCATTTTCTTCGGTTGCTTCTGAAATTTCATCTTTAGTTGCTGAGAAGGGTTTTTGGAATCTAGATAATCCAATACTTAAGATAACTCCACCTAATACGCATATTCCTTTTGCCCCAGTATTGGAAGATGCATTTATTCCAAACGCAGCCAAAGTAGTAAGCGCAATAAAAGGATTACAATAAAACAATGAGTCAGATTGTTACAATGCCTCAATTAGGAGAAACTGTTACTGAAGGTACGGTTTTAAGGTGGTTGGTTAAAGTCGGGGATGAAGTAAACGAAGATGATCCAATATTAGAAATATCTACCGACAAAGTTGATACAGAGGTCCCATCTCCATTTGCAGGAAAAGTTACTAATTTATTAGTTGAAGAAGGCGAGACAGTTGAAGTTGGAGCTGGCCTTCTAGAGTTAAATGGTAATTCAGAAATAGAAGAAAATAATCAGGTTGAGCAGTCTAATATCTCAGAATCAACTCAGATTGAAAAAGATACCGAAACTACTGTGGAGCCACCTAAAAAAGACATAGATGTCATTAAAAATAATCAAAATAAAAACTTGTCACCTATAGTTAGACGACTTGCAGGCGAAAATAATATAGACCTTTCTTTAGTTAAGGGTTCTGGTAAAGACGGCAGAATAACCAGAAAAGATATTCAGTCATTCATTGGCCAAAATAAAATTGTCGTTGAACAAGATAATACTAAAGAATCAAAAGTTGAAGATAAACAAGTAGAACAGAAATCTGCAACTAAAGTTTCAACTATTGATTCTGGAGAGATAACAAGGTTGAGAAAACGAATAGCTCAAAACATGGTTCTCTCGAAACAAATATCAGCGCATGTAATGACATCAGTAGAAGTGGATTATGAAAGTTTAGAAATATCTCGAAGTAAATTTAAGTCAAAATTTAAGGAAGACAATGGATTTTCGTTAACTTACTTACCATTTATTTCACTTGCATCTATTTCTGCATTGAAAGAATTTCCAACTGTAAATAGCTCTTTCGACTTAGATGCCGGAACCCATACTTTACACAAACATATTAATTTAGGGATTGCAGTCGATTTAAATCAAGAAGGTTTGTTAGTCGGAACTATAAAAGACGCAGATTCTTATAACTTAAGAGGAGTTGCAAAGAAAATATCTGAAACTTCAACATTGTTAAGAAGTGGAAAATTTGGGTTAGAAGATGTTTCTGGAAGTACATTTACTATATCAAATAATGGTTCTTTTAATTCTTTTATAACTTCACCTATTATCAATCAACCTAATGTCGCAATTCTTTCTACTGAATCAGTCAAAAAAAGAGCTGTTGTAATTACTAATAGTGATGGCTCTGATTCAATTGCAATCAGACATACTGGAGTTTTGAGCTTAACTTGGGACCATAGAGTATTTGATGGTTCTATTGCTTTGCTATTTCTTAATTTTATCAAAGATAAATTAGAGTTAACTGATTGGACTCAGGAATTATCTTGAGGAAGTTAAATGTAAGATGGTTAGGTAAATTACCTTATTCTGAAGCTTACGATTTACAAAAAGGATTCCATCAATCAGTAGCCCTTGAATCATCCAATGATGACTATTTATTGTTGTTAGAACATGAAAAAGTCATAACTATCGGAAGATCAGGAGATTTAAACAATCTACTGGTTTCATCTGATAAATTAAAAGATCTTGGAATTGAGTATTTTGAAACAGATAGAGGTGGCGATATTACTTTTCATGGTGAAGGTCAATTAATTGGGTACCCAATTATAAGACTTTCAGACCCTAAAAAAGTTCTTCCTTACGTAAGATCTTTAGAGAATGTCCTAATAAAAACACTAAAAGTTTATGAGATTGAAGCTTTTACTAAAGAGGACGATACAGGAGTGTGGACTGAAAAAGGAAAAATAGCATCGATTGGAATCAAGGTGAGTAAATGGACTACTTACCATGGTTTCTCAATAAATATTTTTGATAATTTAGAAGGTTATTCTTTAATCAATCCATGTGGATCAGATACAGAAAAAATGACTTCAATTCATCAATTTAATGAAAAAATAACTTTCAAGAATGTAACAGAAACTTTGGTACGTAAGTTTAAAGATGAATTTAAATATTTAAATATAAGTGAGCAATTTTCACAATTTACTCCTAAACAATTAAAAGCCTCAAAAACATTTGATATTGATTCAATGTTAGAACAAGGTGTTTTCAGCCCAAGTAGAAAATCTATTCCTATAGCTATAAAAGGTGTTCTTCCTAATGAACCTTCTCGACCTGAATGGATGAAAGTAAAAGCTAATTTAGGTCAAGATTACATTTCTTTAAAGAATTTACTAAAAGAAAAAAGACTCAATACAGTCTGTGAAGAAGCTTCTTGTCCAAACATTTATGAGTGTTGGTCAAGTGGTACTGCAACGTTCATGATTATGGGTGAAGTATGTACTAGGGCTTGTGGGTTTTGTGATGTTAAAACTGGTAAACCTGGAGAACTAGATTGGGACGAACCATCAAGAGTTGCAGAAAGTGTAAGCATAATGAAACTTTCACATGCTGTAATAACTTCAGTTAACAGAGATGATTTAAAAGATGGGGGCTCAGAGTTTTTTGCTGAAACAATTAGAAAAACAAAAGCAATAAATAATCAATGTAGTGTAGAAGTTCTAGTTCCAGACTTTAAAGGAGATAGAGGAGCAATTGACAACATTCTAAATGCTAATCCAGATGTATTTAATCACAATCTTGAAACAGTACCAAGACTTCAGCGAGAGATTAGAACAGCAGCATCCTATGGTAGATCTCTTTCAATTTTTGAATATATTAATTCACAAGGTTTTCTTGGAAAAACTAAAACTGGTCTAATAGTTGGTATGGGTGAAAATAAAGAAGAAGTTTTAGATGTATTGTTAGATATTTCTAAATTAAATATAGATATTGTCACGATTGGTCAATATCTTCGTCCAACTGCAAAACATAGACCAATCCACAGGTATGTAAATGTTGAAGAATTTAATGAATACAAGATATTTGGTGAATCATTAGGAATACCTCATGTTGAGTCAGGACCATTAGTTAGGTCTTCATATCATGCAAAAGATTCTTTTGCCTCTGTTTAAATTCATTTATACTTAAATCTATGTTTGATGAAGTTACCAAGTCGGTACGAGTTTTATCTGCTGCAGGTGTAGAAAAAGCAAATTCAGGACACCCAGGAATGCCTTTAGGTGCTGCCGATATTGGAGTAGCTTTATTTAAAAATGGTCTGAAGATTTCTAACAAAAATCCAGATTGGATCAACAGAGATCGTTTTGTTTTAAGCGCTGGACATGGCTCAATGCTTTTATACAGCCTTCTTCACTTCAATGGCTACAACATCTCAATTGAAGATATTAAAAATTTTAGGCAACTCGGTTCTATTACAGCTGGTCATCCAGAAAAAGATAATGAGTTAGGAATAGACATTACAACTGGACCACTTGGTCAAGGTTTTGCAACCGGAGTAGGTTTAGCTTTGGCAGAATCTTACCTTTCTTCAATCTTTGGTAATGAAATTATCGATCATTATGTTTTTGGAATAGTCTCAGACGGAGATCTCATGGAAGGTATATCATTTGAAGCTGCAGAATTAGCTTCTGTGTGGGAATTAGGGAAAATAATCTATTTTTTTGATGATAACAATATTTCAATTGATGGAAAAGTTGAAAAAGTTTCAAAAACAAACCAAAAATTAAAATTTGAATCTTTAGGCTGGCATGTTCAAGAAATTGATGGACATGACGAAATTCAAATTCTACAATCAATTAAATTAGCTAAGCAAGAAGTTTCGAAACCTTCAATAATAATTGCAAAAACAACAATTGGTAAATTTGCACCTAATAAAGAAAACACTAGCGGCGTTCACGGCTCTCCATTAGGCGATGAAGAGATGAAATTATTTTTAAATAACATAGGTTGGAAAGGTGATCTATTTGAGCATAAAAAAGAAATCTATGAATATTTCGAAGAAAAAAGAAAGTTAGATAATGTTGAATTTGATAATTGGTTTGCTACTTTAAATAAAAAATTAAATCAAGATGGCAGTTTTAATATTTTATGGAACCAGTTTATTAATAGTGAAATCAATTTTGAAAATCTAGATTTGAAACAGTCAGCTGCAACAAGAGTCAATGGGGGTAAATTGTTAAAAAAAATAGGTGAGAGTAACAAATTTATCTTAGGTGGGTCAGCCGATTTAGCAGCTTCAACAAAACAAATTATTTCAGAAAGCACATATTCGTCCAAGAATAGAAGTGGTCAAAATATTGAATTTGGAATAAGAGAACATGGAATGGCTGCAATTATTAACGGAATCAGCTTACATTCAAAATTATTCGCATATGGTTCAACATTTTTAGTTTTTTCCGACTACATGAGGCCAAGTATTCGACTTGGATCGTTAATGAACCTTAATTCTTCATTTATTTTTACCCATGACTCAATCTATCTGGGTGAAGATGGGCCAACGCATCAACCTGTAGAACATCTAATGTCTCTAAGGTTAATTCCAAATATAGAATTGATCAGACCAGCCAACAACATTGAAATTCAACACAGCTATAAGTATTTATTTTCAGAAAACAATCAAACTAAAGTACTTGTTCTGACTAGGCAAGATTTACCGTATTTTGATAACGCATTAAGCTATGAAGAATTTATTCAAGGTGCTTATGAAATTTCTTCAGGGTCTGATTTAACTCTAATAGCTACAGGTTCTGAAGTGCATCTTGCTTTAAAAATTAAGGAATTATTAAAAGATAAGTCCGTACAGATTATTAGTGCACCAATTTTAAACAAATTCTTATCAGATAATATAGAGAATTTTAAAATGAACAAATTAGTTTTTTCAATTGAACTTGGACGTTCTATTGGTTGGAAAGACTATGTAGGAAATGTAACTAAATCTTTTTCTATTGAAACTTTTGGTGAATCAGCAAATGAAAAAGATTTAGAAAAACATTTTAAATTTGAAGCAGAAAAAATAAAACTTGAAATATTAAGTTATTTTGATTAACAACCAGTATAAGATTTCATTTCAGATTTAGTTCTATTTCCTACAACACCATCAGGAATCAGACCTACTTTTCTTTGGAATGCTTTAATTGCTTCATTTGTATATGATCCTAGTTTTCCATCTATAATCCCAGGATTGAATCCATTATTAGCTAAGAAAGTTTGAATTCCTGAAATTGATTCCAAGTTTGCTGCGGAATTATCTCTAGCTATACAAGTATTAGCTCCTTCACAACCAGTATGTTCTCTCATAGCTGCTTTAGTTTTATTACCTACGACACCATCAGCAAAAAGTCCTTTATCAGATTGAAAAAGTTTTATAGCTGCTAAAGTTTTAGGTCCAGACTGTCCATCAATAGGTCCTGGATTATAGCCATTATCAGATAGAAACTGCTGCACATCCAGAGTTGAGTTTATTATCAAACTAGAGTTATCACTTGGTACACAGTTATCGTTTCCTGCGTTTGGGTTAGAAACAGCTGTTGAACCTGCATCTTCAACCTCACCAGCAACAGCAGTCCAACCTGTTTGAAAATTATTGCCTTTAAATAAGTCACTAGATATTAAAGATCTACCAACCATCTCATTAATAATGTAAGCAACTTCGCCTATTGTTATTCTTCTACTAGGACAAAATTTATCTACTATAGAACTACAAGGTGGAATTACTTGGTTTGCAGCTAATGTATTAATTTCATTACCCCATTTACTTGCACCATCATCTGAATATTTATCTTCAGAGCCACTTAAATTGCTTGTGCTTCCAGCTTTTATAGCTTTAACTATTAAGCATGCAAACTCTTCTCTTGAAACAACTTCAGTTGGTTGAATCTGAAATGGACTACCAAAGCAAACTTGCATACCGTAATAAGGTAGGTTGTTGAATGCTTGTTGGTATATACTTTGGTCATCGTCACTATAAGCATTAGGGGCATCAAGGGGTATTCCACCTACTATTGAAATTATTGCTGCAGCTTCACCTCTGGATAAGGTTTTTGCTTGACATGCACTTGAAGTTTCAGAACAAGGATCGAGTAATCCTGCACCAGACAAATAGTTTAAACCACTTGTGGAAGTTGCATATTGAGGAGTGTCACCAGAACTTGACTGTGACGAACTATCTGATGAAGTTGAATTATTTACTGTAACTGGTCCTACTTCTAAATTAGAAACATCAGATTGACTTGATGTATGAAAATAATGTGATGAAAAACCTAATTGTGCTTTAATATTTCTTCCTGATTTAGTTACCGATTTTGCAGATCCATTTTTATAACCTTTAATAGTCACTTCTATTGCAGCACCTGAGCTAGCTGCTGAAGAAACATATATATCTGTTACTGAATCAAAACATGGATCGTCACCGCATAAAATATTTTTTGAAAGTTGATATGCACTAAAATCATAAGACCATGCAGCTTTAGGATTACCCACCCTGTTATCAATTGACCAAGGGTCTTCAACACTAACTAGATATGGCCAATTAGTTGGTGAACCAAATCCCACAGAATTAGTATTTGTTTTTCCACCAGTTGAAGATGAATAAAAAGCTTGAATTACAGTACTTTGGGTGTATCCACCATTGTATGTAATAACCTTGCCAGCTGTATTATTAACTGCTTGAACCCAATTTGGGCCAGCAATTTCTTTTAGGTATCCATAATAATATTGGCTTGAAGCAGTTGAACCAATATGACACCAGCAATAAGCTTTTTGAGAGTCACTTAAACCTGCATCTAAATTAGTTCTTGAATTTGGTATATCTTTACTTAAGTAATGATATACAGCGTAACTTCTTCCTACTAAAGCTTGAGCTTCTAGAGCTTTAACATTCCAGTGGGATGGCATCTCAGCTAATCCATATAAATACTTTTCCAAATTTACTGCTAGTGAAACATGAAATCCTGAAGAAACCGATTTTGATCGAAGTTTTAGCTCTCCATGTTTATGTTCTCTAGGGCCAACACGAATTCTTCCACCTTCTGACCACTTGATAGAGATGTTACAACCAGCATTTGCTTTAGTGACTAGTGGATGTCCAGAAAAATAACAACCTCCGTTTGAATAGATAATATTGATTGTTGCACCACCGCTAATTTTTAATGCACCGTATTCAGATTCGCAAGGACCATCAGCTTGTGCTTCTTCTTTTACTTTAGCTAAAGTTGCATCATCAATTGTTCCCGATTGGGTTAATCCAACAGATGCTTGATAATTTCTTAATGCTCCAGCAGTTTTTTCACCAAACGCACCATCAATGGGACCTGGTTCAAACCCACGACTTACTAAAAAGGACTGAACACCAGCAGTTTGATTTAATCCATCTTGGCAGATAAATAGTGTAGGCGGGCTAGATGATGGTAAAGTTGTTAGTGAAATTGAAGTAGCATTTCTTGCTAAACCAACCCATAATGCATTGTTATTTGTAACTATATCAGGAGAAGATAGTGATATGTCACTTAATCTTTGAACATTTGTTCCTTGAAAATAATACTTAACAACTTCTTCAGAGCTACATGAGCTAGTATTAGAACAAAAACTTGCTCCAAGTTCAGTCAAACCTTTAGAACCATATTGACTTAAGCCAACTCCATGTCCCCAACCGCTACCTTTAAAAGTAAAACTTATTGAACTATACGCTCGCATAGCTTGTTTTGTTGCTGGCCCAACTACTCCATCTGGCGATAATCCAACAGTTTGTTGGAAGCTTTTGACAGCACCAGTTGTCCTATTCCCAGGAACACCATCTATTGGACCTGGATTAAAACCATTACAATTTAAAAATGTTTGGATATCGATAAGTGAATCCAACGGAGCAACAGCATTGTCAACACAATTCGAAAATGTTGAAGTATAACTTGGTAGAGCCGAAATTACGTTTTTATCTTTTGAGTTATAAAAAACACCAATTAAAAAAATAATTAAAAATAATACTAAATTTTTAAGCCCTATTTTCATTATCTAATTTTAGAATAAATAAAAATTATTATCACATTCCAGCATTGTTTTTCCAATTTTTGAACATATTTTTACCCAAAATTAAAAGTAAATAACATATAAATACTGTATAAGTAATAGGATATAATTGCCCATTTATTGCTTCACTTATATTTGGAATTAATAAGAAAATGCTAAAAAATAAAATTAAACCAATAATTTTATTGAAATAGAAAGCACTAATGGAAATATAAATTAAGAAAAAGTAAAAACAATAACTAAGTAATGATGATATTTTTACTAGTTGTTTCAGTTCATAATTATTTATAAATGATATAAGTATTATGAAGTTAATACTCAATAAAAGTGCCGTATAGGTTTGTTTTTTATTTTTCATAAATCGATTCTATATTATTCTAATTATGCGATGCAGTTGAGTAGTTATATAAGTTTTATTTTGGTTTTCTGTATACCGTTTATTTTTTATATAAACGTATTTGTTAAACCTAGAAAGGGATTTAGCATACTTTTCATATCAATCATTTCAATAATTGGAATTTTAAATCAAAATTTTAAAATATTTTTAGGTCTTACTCTTTTGTTGATTTATTTATATTTTTTAGAAAAAAAACTGAGTTTAATCTTTGGCATTTCTAGCTTTTTTTTACTTTCAAATGCGTTAATCGTTAAAAATACTTTTTTTAGCAATATGCCTTTTTTATTTGAAATTCTGATTTTTGTTTTATTGTCTTCTATATTTTCATCGATGATGATTGGGCATTGGTACTTAGTTGATCCTACAATTTCAAAAGATGGTATGAAAAATATATCATTAACAGCAATATCTACAGCAATTATCATTCTTCTGTTTTTTTTATATTATGGAAAGAATTTTAATTTTGATATTTTAACAATTTTTTCTTCAAGAACTATCAAAAATGTAATAATCGGATTACTCGTAGCAACTTCATTACTGTGCTTTGGTTCTTATAAATCTCTATCAGAGAAAACTTACACCGGTGTTATGGCTAGTACTGGATTAAGTTATTTAGCACTCATATTATCAATTGGTGCTACAGGGGCAATGATACTTTCTATTTAAGCTAATCTTAAAATATGAAGATTTATACTAAAGCTGGTGATAAAGGAGTCACCAACCTTTTATTTGGTGGAAAAGTTGATAAAGATAGTATTTCACCAGAGGCTTATGGTTCAGTGGATGAATTAACAGCAGCATTAGGTTTGCTAAGATCAGAAAAAAAAATTCCACTCTCTACCAAGGAACTTATTCTAAAAATTCAAAGAGAATTATTTATTGTTGGTGCTGAGCTAGCTACATCTAAAGAAAATCGATCAAAATTAAAAGAAGGTGAAACACTAGTTGTTAAAAATATGATAGACAGCTTAGAAAAAGATATAGATTATTTAACCGAAAAAAATGGAATTCCAAATTATTTTGTTGTACCTGGTGAAAATACAATTGCTGCAAATTTTGATTGGTGTAGAGTGGTTTCAAGAAGAGCAGAAAGAAAATGTGTAACATGGCAAAAATCTTTTGAAATTACAGATTCCCTAGTAGTTGTATACTTAAATCGATTATCTGATTTACTCTGGATGATAGCAAGAGACTTTGAGCAAGAATGGACAGCTAGTAAATGAATTTAGATGCATATTTTATTTCAGAAATAGAAGACAATCTATTTAATCAATTTGATAATAAGCAACTTTTAATTGAATTTCTTGATGTAAACAACTTTACTGCTAAGAAAAATTCTTATATTTTTATTCCTAAAACTCTTAATAAATCTGAAAACGAAGCTCTATTTATCGGTGTAAGTGGTTGTGATGATATTTTAGATTGGGTAGAACTGGGTTCAAAAATTGGTAGCAAGTTAAAAAAAGATTATGAAATAAACATAATTCCAACAAATATAAACATTGATGTTGCTTCGTTTGAGTATGGGTTAAAGCTATCAGCATATAGTTTTGATGTTTTTATGAGTAAAAAGGAAAATAAAATCCAATTATCAGTTAATAATTCAAGTTTTGAAAATGAGATAAATAATAAAATAGAATCAGTTTTTTGGGTTAGAGATATGGTCAATTACCCAGCACTTAATAAAACTCCTGAGTTTTTCATTGAAAAAGTTAAAGATTTAATCAATAACCTAAATGTAGATTTAGAAATTTATGATCAAAGTTGGTTAATAGAAAATAACTTTGGGGGAGTACTTGGAGTTTCGAGTGGATCTATTAAAGAACCTTATTTTTTAGTTGGGAAATATAACACTGAAGCAAAAATACAAATTGCATTGATAGGCAAGGGAGTGTTGTTTGATTCAGGTGGCTTATCGCTAAAATCACCTTCAGGTATGGAAACTATGAAAACTGATATGGCTGGTGCAGCAACGTCATGGGGCTTGATCGCACTTTTAGCAAAACAAAGAATTGATATAGGATTAACAGTTTATACACCATTAGTAGAAAATATGCCAAGCGGTACAGCTATAAGACCAGGTGATGTTCTTACTATGCGCAATGGTAAAACAATCGAAGTCTTGAATACCGATGCAGAGGGAAGACTTATCATGGCAGATGCACTTGCATACGCAAGTGAATTTAATCCGGATATAATTTGCGATGTTGCAACACTTACAGGCTCCGCTTATGTTGCTCTAGGTTTAGAAGTTGGTGCAGTATTTTCAAATAATTTTGAATTAGCTAATAAGTTTTTAGACTCTAATAAAGAAAGCCATGAAAGATATCACCAATTACCACTTGAAAAACAATATAAAAAATTAATAAAATCTGATATTGCTGATATGAAAAATACAGGCGGTAGTTTTGGTGGAGCAATAACAGCTGCATTGTTACTAGAAGAATTTGTCAATGATAACGATTGGATACATTTAGATATAGCAGGTCCAGCAAGATCTAGAGACAATGATCCACTTACACCAAAAGGCGGAACAGGATTTGGTGTAATTGGTTTATATAATTTTTTACTTAGTTTGAATTAACTGTCTTCGTTACTACTTTTAACTATCAAAATAACTGTGTCACCTGTTGAAACTGTTGCACCTTGCGCAACATTAGTACCAATAACTTTACCTTCACAACCTTGAGTTTCAGTTGCATCATAGTTTTTTTGTATGAATAAGATTACGTTACTTTCACGCATAAAATCTTTAATCAAACTTTCCGCCTGTTCAATAGTGTATGAACAAGGCGGTATATTAGGAAGGTTCGCTGAATATTTATTACCTGAAACTTCTAATGTAATTTCAGTACCTTCAGGCACTTCTTCATCTTTTTCAATACTTTGTGTAAGAACAAGTCCAGGAATTTCATCTGAATCTATAAGTTTAATTTTTGGTAATAAATAGTTTGAGAAAGCTATCTCTTCAGCATCAAGTACATTTAAACCAAGTAATTGAGGAATAAATACCGTAGGGATTTCATAATATTTCTCAATATCACTTGGGTCATCTGGCCAGTCAACTACTTCTAAGTCTTCAACCACTTTAGTCATAAATTCTTTCCACATTGGTGCTGGTACTCGACCACCAGATACATTTGATATAATTTCACCATTAATTTCAACATTTGTTAAAGGTAGTTGCTCTTCAGCGAATCCAATCCATACAGACGAAGTGTATTGAGGTATGAAACCTATAAACCATGCTTCCCTAAAACCTTGATGAGTTCCTGTTTTACCAGCAATTGGTCTATCATCTAAAACTGCTCTCGTACCAGTACCTCTCTGTGCAGCAACTTCAAGTGTTTTTCTGACAGCTGCTGCAGCTCCTGGATCAGGTATAGAAACTCTTTGGGAAACTATATGTTGATAAATTATATTGCCATCTGAATCTTCAATTCTTTCAATTAAATAAGTTGGAGCCAAAACACCATTTGTTGCAAAAGATGAATAAGCTGAAGCCATTTCAATAGGTGTTACAGCACCTGCACCTAAAGTAAGAGAAATAACTGGTTCTAAATAAGAATTAATCCCTAATCTTTTTGCAGTGTATGCAAGTTTTTCACCTCCAACCTCAGAGGCAAGCTGAGCAAAAACTGTGTTAATAGATCGACGAGTTGCTTCTTCAAGTGAAATCATTCCTGAAGTGTCTAGTAACTTGACTGCACGATTGTATTCCGATTTGTCGTTACAAGGTTTATAAACAGATTGAGAGTCACTTTCAATATTAATTTGAATTAAATTATTTTGATTTTCAATTTTTTGGATATCTGAAATAACAACAGTGCCTTCAGGGAAATTTACACCTGCAATGTTTTCTTGATAAATAATTTGATTACCATTTTCATCAATTTGACCTAATGCTTTTCCAAGTTCAATTAGTTTGTCTTTTTCTTCAGGAAAGTCATCAAGGTTTATTGCTAATGGAAATTGATCTATAAAATCCTTATTTTTTATGTCTTCAACATGATAACCGAGACATTGAAGCTCAATAGCTCTATTTTGAGCAGCTATCTTATTTAAATATCTATCTGCAGTTATTGAGGTTCCATAATTTCTTACAACCCATTTGGTTCCAATACCGTCTGGTGCGCAAGGATAACCACAGTCAATCTCTACTGGGCTTCTTGAATCGCGATAACTATATAATTTATCTCCTGATTCTAAAGCTGCAAGTAGAGTTATTGGTTTAAAAGCAGAACCTGGGTTTCTTTTACCTTGAGTTGCTAAATTAAATTGTTCTTCTTCAAATGGTAATCCAGAGGCCATTACTTCAATAGCCCCAGTGTAATTATTAATTAATGTAATAACTCCAGTTGGTTTAGGATCATCAGTTTCATCGTCTTCACTTTTAGGTGGAACCCAAGTATTTAAAACTTCATTCGCATGTTGTTGCAACTCTAAGTTTAATGTTATATAAACTTTTAGACCACCACCACCGCTGCATGAAGTGTCATCAGAAGGACATCCAAAGATTTTTTGTTTACGGTCTTCTTTAGTATTTCCAAGTACTGCAAACTGAGGATCATTTAAAAGTTGTCTTTTTACTTCAGCAACTACATGATCAGCTTGAGCAACTTCTTCTGTAGACTCAACTACATTTAATGGTGCTAACTTAGCTGAGCGAGCCTGTATAGCTACAATAAAATCTTCTTTTAACATTACATCTAATACATCATTTCTTCTTTCAATAACTCTTTCCGGGTATTTTCTGGGGTTGTAGTATGCAGGGCTTCGTATGATAACAACTAACGTTGCAGCCTCGTCAAGTGTGATATCTCGGATGTCTTTGTTGAAGTATTCTAGAGCGGCTGACTGAATACCATATGCTCCTGAACCCCAGTAAATTGAATTTATGTAATATTCTAAAATCTGCTCTTTTGAGTAACGTCTTTCTAATTCAGCAGCTACAACTGCTTCAGCAATTTTCCTTCTGATAGAAATTTCATCACCGACGAATGCTTGTTTTGCAACTTGAGATGTAATTGTTGAACCACCTCTTGTTACACCTCTTAAATTATCTAATACTGCACTTAATATTGCGATAAAATCCACACCTTGATGCGTATAAAAGTTACTATCCTCAGCTGCTAGCAATGTGTTAACAACATAAGGTGGTATGTCTGACAGCGCTATCGGATCTCGATTTAAACCATCGTGTAATTCATCTAAAATTTTGTTATCTGAAGTAATAATAGAAGACGGTTCCGACAATGAAACAAAATTTAAAACCATCCCTTCAGCACGTGGAAGAAATTTTTCTTCTAATGAATTAACAACATTCATTCCTGACTTAATAGGTAAAAATACAAAGAATCCGAACCATCCAGCTAACAAAATGCTTGAAATTAATAAAATGAAACCAGCAACATATCTAGAACCAAATCGAGTCCGATCTTCTAAATTATGAATTTGTGCCATATGAAAATGATAACTCTTATATATTCAAACACTTAGTTTGAAGGATTAATTTCTAGACTTAAAAATTCTCTAATGTACAATTGTATCGATGGATTATTCACCTGGTTTAAGAGGAGTCGTTGCTGGTGAAACTTCTATTTCCACTGTGGGGAGAGAAGGTACATCTTTAAGGTATCGTGGATATGATGCCGTAGAACTTACTAAAAGTCAGACTTATGAAGATGTCGTATCTTTAATCATTGATGACTCTCTAGATGGAACAAACTTTAAAAATTACTATAAATCTCATTTTGTTGATATGTTTAACAATGAATTTTTAAATAGTGTCTTAACCGAAATTAAAAATAAAATGCATCCAATGGATGTCTTAAAAGTAATAACTTCATTAGTTGGAGAATATGAAGGAAAAAGTAGATTAGATGCAACAGCAAGGTTAAGTGCTGTAAATTGTTATGTAATTGCAGTGATTAATAATGCCGTTTCAACAAATTTTGTTGATGAATATGTTGTTGCAAGTTCATTACTAAAGGACAATGCGTCAGCTGAAAAAATTGAAGCTCTTGATGATATTTTAATTCTATATGCAGAACACGGTTTTAATGCTTCTACATTCGCCACACGAGTAACAGCATCAACTAGATCAGACTTAACTAGTTCTATTATTTCTGGCATAGGAACATTAAAAGGGGAGCTTCATGGTGGGGCAAACGAAAAAGCTGTAAAAATGATAACTCAATTTTCAACAGTTGATGAAGCTAAAGATGGAATTCTAAATCTTTTATCTCAAAAACAAAAAATTATGGGTTTTGGACATGGGGTTTATAAAATTCAAGATCCAAGAAGTCCTATTGTAAAATCATGGGTTGAAAAACTCAGTGTTACTGATGATGCAATTAATCGCTTTAATATTGCAAAAGAAATAGATAGATTAATGGATTCAGAGAAAAAACTCTTTCCTAATGTAGATTTTTACGGAGGTTTGCTACTTTATGAACTTGGCTTTGATATAGATTTATTTACTCCAATATTTGTAGCTGGTAGGATTGCTGGTTGGTCAGCACACTATTTTGAACAACATGATCAAGATATTTTAATTCGCCCAGCTGCAAAATATATTGGTCCTAGCGAAAGATAAAATTGGTCAATACCAAAATTGACTCTATTATCTCTGAATATTTAAAACAATCTGATGAAATTAGTGAAGAAACTTTTTATTCTGCAAAATTAGCAATTTTAGATACAATAGGTTGCATTTTTAATGCTGCAAATAGCAAGGACGTATTAGATTTTGCATTAATTAATTTTGAAACTAAACCATCTAATAATCCTTTTAGAAGAATTGATAATAATTTAAGTTATGAAAAGACAGCGTGGTTTTTGACTATATTGACTAGATGGTTTGATTATAACGATACTTTCTTAGCAAAAGAGTGGGCACATCCTTCTGATAATTTTGGTGCTATTTATAGCTTTTTTAATATTAATGATGATAGTAAGTTTGAAAATTTTATAAGATCAATCATTCAAGCATATGAAATTCAAGGTTCGCTCTCACTTGGTACTTCGCTAAATCGAAAGGGTTTTGATCATGTGTTCTACGTCAAATTGGCTTCAGGTTCAGTTTTCACTTCTCTACTTAATAAAGGCAGTGACGAAATAATTCAAAGAACAATCAATAATATTCTTCAAGATGGTCCATCGTTAAGGAGTTATAGACATGTACCCAATGTGGGTAAAAGAAAAAGTTGGGCTGCTGCTGATGCTTCAAAAAGAGCAATTGAATTGTCACACATTAGCAAATTCTCTGACGAGATTTATTCTGGTGTACAAGATAATGCTAATTGGGGTTTTGAGAAAAAGTTTTTAGAGGGAGAGAAATTAGAATTTGGCAAGCCTCTAGATGATTGGGTTATAAATAATATACTTTTCAAAGTATTGTACCCAGCTGAATTTCATGGACAATCTGCAATTGAAGCAGCAATTAAATTACATGAAGATTTTTCAAAGAATAAATCACAAATTGAAAATATTCAAATCACTACACATGAACCTGCTGTAAGAATAATTTCTAATAAAAAAGAATTAAATAACCCCTCTGACAGAGACCATAGTTTAGAGTACATGGTAGCTGCTGCACTAATTTCTGGAAACTTAACATATGATATGTATTTTGATAATTTTGAGTTATTTGACCAAATTGAGGCATTAAGAAGTAAAATCACCATTCAAGAAAATGATGAATTTACTAAAAACTATTATGAATTTTCAAAAAGAGATATTACAAATTCAGTGAAATTAAATTATCGAGGGGGTACTTCATCAGATGAAGTTACAATTATTAACCCAATTGGCCATCCAAGTAGAAGAAAAGAAGCGGTACCTTTTTTAAAGAAAAAATTTGTTAACAATACATCAAGTCACATAAGTGAAGAAAAAAGTATTAATCTTTGGGATGATGTAATGGCTTTAAACTTAAATAGTTTATTTAGTGACTTTAAAAACTTATTATTAGAACATGAATGAAGTTTATTTATTGGTTGGTGGGGAAGCAACAAGACTCCAACCACTATCACTTGGAATACCTAAAGCATTATTGAAAATTAAAAATATACCAATAATCGAATATATTTTTGAGGAGTACCTTAAAATAGGAAATTTTAATTTTAATCTAATTTGTTCTTCAAAACATAAAGAAATATGGTTGCAATATAAAAATAATTCAAACTTCAAATTCAATTTATTATTTGAAGAAATGAAACTGGACACAGCAGGATATATTGTTCAAAATCTTGATACTTTACCTGAAAAATTTTTCTGTATGAATGGCGATTTATTGCTAAACATTAATCTAGATCAATTCATTATTGAGGCTAAAAATAATAAAATTTCTACAATTGGATCAATAGAAGTAAGCGACCCAACTAGATATGGAGTACTACTTTTAAATGACGAAAATATTATTACAGAATTTATTGAAAAACCTTCAGATGACAGGTTTGGAAATAAAATAAGTGTAGGGTTGTATCACTTACATAAATCTGATATTGAAACAATAAAAGACTCACTTGAAATACCCTGTAGTTTTGAAAAACAGTTATTCCCAAATTTAGCTAAAAATTCTCTACTTAAAACTTTTGTAGTTTCTGGATCAATGAAAGATGTAGGTACTAAAGAATCCTATATTGAGGCTCATTTAAATTCTAATGAAAAGTTTTGGATTGGTAATAGTGTAAATTTGTCAGATAAAAATGTTCAAATAATTAATAGTGTTATCTTAGATAATTCCATAATAGAAAACGATGTGACAATAGAAAATTCAATTATTTCAGAACACTCAATCATCAAAAGTGGAAGTACTATTAAAGATATGATATTTAGGGAAGTAATGTGAAGATTTTGGTTACAGGTGGTGCAGGCTTTATCGGCTCACATCTTGTTGAAGAATTGATAAAAACAAAAGAAAATTCAGTGTTAGTAATTGATAATCTACTCACTGGAAAAAAATCAAATCTTGACTTTAGTCAGGATTTTGAACTTGTTATTGATGAACTTGGATCACAGAGTTCTCTAGAAAAAATTCAAGCATTTAATCCTGAAATTTGTTATCACCTAGCTGCTCAATCTTCAGTAGTTATTTCAGTTGAAGATCCAGCTTTAGATTTTGAGCACAATATTTTACAACCGATAAAACTAATTCAGACTTTATTAACAACAGATTGTAAAAAATTTATTTTCACTTCATCAGGTGGCACAATATTTGGAGAACCTGATGTCATACCAACTTCAGAAATTGATTATGCTGGAGAACCAGAATCACCATATGGAGTTGCAAAAAAGCGTTTGAATGAGTTAATAGAAATAATGACACATGATACTAAATTAAGTTATTCTATTTTAAATTTATCTAACGTCTATGGACCAAAGCAAGATCCTCATGGAGAAGCGGGTGTGGTTTCCATTTTTGCTAGTAAATTTCTAAATAATGAATCTCCAACAATTTATGGTGATGGTAATCAAACTAGAGATTATATTTTTGTTAAAGACGTTGTTTCAGCACTTTTACTTTCAGCTTTAAGCAATGAAAACCTATTTTTAAATATAGGAACCGGTGTTGAGACTTCAGTAAATCAATTAGTTACTTCAATGCAAAAGGAGTTCAATACTAATGTTGAACCAATATTTGCAGAAGCTAGAGAAGGAGAACTGAAACGAAGTGTTCTAAGCAATAAACTTGCTATGGAAAAATTACATTGGGTTCCTAAGTACACCTTAAGTCAAGGTATGCAAAAAGTTTTTGAGTGGTTAAAAACTTAAAGAAAAAAATCTTCTGAATTTTCTCTAATTAATTCTGAAGCATCCAATTCAGAGTTTTCGAATTTAACACCCCTAATGATTGCGACAGGGACGTTGATTGATTTTTCCATGACTAGTTCTGCTGCACTAGATAGCTCATCAATAATAGCAATTTCTGTAGCGTGTAACTCATTATTAAATGTGTCAAAAGTGCCTATATAGTTAACTAACGGATTAATACCAGAGGAACCAATTGCAAAATTAACTTGTCCTTTTCTCCAAGCTCTTCCAAAGGTATCAGAAATAATTACTGCTAATTTAATTTGAAATCGATTTTCTAATTTCTTTCTTATGGAGTGTGCAGACTTATTAGGATCATTTGGAAGAAGTAATGCAAAATTGTTTTTAACATTTGATTTATCTATGCCTGCATTTGCACAAATAAATCCATGTTTAGTCTGAGCAATAACTAAATCTCCTCTTTTTCTAATAACTCTTATAGTTTCTTCCTGGAGCAACTCTTTAAAACTAATTTTCTCTAAATCTCTAACCATTCCTTCACTCTTAGACACAATTTTTTGTGTTACAACTAAAACATCGTTTTCAAAAATTTTGTTTTCTGATTGTTCAATAGAATCTATGATTAAACTTGCTAAATCATCTCCTGCAGTAACTTCAGGAATTCCAAAAAGAGGTAAGATTCTTATTTCACTCATGTTCCAGTATTTTTTTTGCTAGTTTTGTTGCATCGTTTTTATTTCTGAAAAATATATTTTCTTCATCTACATTAAAACTCTTATCTGAATCACCAAATTGTACATAATACTTTTTACCAACGTTTTTATAATATTTCTTTAGTCCTTCAATACTTGGGTGATAACCAAGATCAATAAAGTTTTTTTCGGAGGGTCCTTTAATTGCTTTTTTATTAATAAATGGAGATATAACAACTACATTCTTGTGTTTTATGAGCTCATTTTTAATTTTTTTAAGAGATAAAATTGGTCCAATTGAAAGTAACGGATTAGATGGTCCAATAATAACAATATCAGACTCTTTAATTTTACTAATTAATTTGCCACTGACTTTAGCTTCTGCTGAGCCTTGATAAATTATTTTCTTTAGTCTGGGCTTTCCTTTTTTTTTGACAAAATAATCCTGAAAATCTAATTTTTGATTTTTTAAGGTAACTAATTTAGTTTGAACAGTGTTGTCGGTCATAGGCAGAATCTCACATGTAATTCTGAATTTATTCTTTATGTGTTGAGTAACTTCAGTCAAAGTTTTTCCATCATGGAGCAATTGATTACGAAAAAGGTTTAAACCTAAATCTTTATCCCCGATTCTAAAAGTAGTTTCCAAAAAATTGTTGAGATGTTGGTGAACTGAAAATTTATCATTTTTAACACCCCAACCAAACTCTCCTTGAATTTCAGCCAAATTATATATTACAGTATCAATGTCTGGTGAGAGGGCAACACCATTAATAAATTCATCATCTCCAGTATTGACCAAAATTGTAAGATTAATATTTTTTATAGCGTATAAACCTTTGGCAAACTTTGCACCCCCAACTCCACCACTTAGATATACAATATTTTTCATTTAGATTTCCTAACAACTTAAATCTATCAACTAACATTTTAGTTATGATTGACAAAGATATTCTAGAAGGTTTGTCTGAATTAAATGATTCTGATTTAAAAAGAATCAAACTACTAGTTGATAATAAATTAAGTTTTAATAACGATGTAAAAGTTACCTATAGGGCTAAAAATATTAAATGTGGAAAAGAGTCATGTACAACATGTCCCCACGGCCCCTATTGGTATGCTGTTTGGTCCGAAAATGGAAAAAGGAAAACTAAGTATTTAGGTAAGAACCTCAATGAACAAACTTAAATCTATTAGCACTGAACTTTCTCACAAAGTTTTATTAGGTGTTTTTTTACTAATTTTTTTAAGAATTGATTTAGTTTTTACTAACACTTTGCCTACCGGAGGCGATATGGGAGCGCATATAGTTCCAACTAATTTTTTTGTAGATAATCTTTTTAAAAATTTCAGTTTAAGAGGTTGGTCAAACGATTGGTTTGCTGGCTATCCACTTTATTATTTCTACTTTCCATTTCCGCCAATTATTGTTTCGTTAATAAGTTTTATTCTTCCTTTTTCTATTGCATTTAAAATGATGGTTATTTTATCTCAGATTGTCTTAGTTTTAAGTGTTGAACGTTTATTTAGTCTAGAATCCAAAAAATATTCAGTTATTGGAACAATTGCTGGTATGGTTTATATTTTTACGGAGTCTTTCACGATTTATGGTGGAAATCTTGCTTCCACTTTAGCTGGTCAGTATTCATTTACTTTTTCTCTTGCTTTTGTTTTGCTTGGGATATATTTTCTAAAATCAAATAACGATAAAAGTTTAATCATGAGTGCTATGTTTATGGGATTTTCAATCCTTTCACACATAATTCCATTTATGATATTTTTACCTTATTACGCCTATCACTTTCTAGCTTCAAAAAGAGATATGTTTATTAAAATATCTGGTTTTCTAATTTTCTTATTTATAAGTTTAAGGTTTGCTTATTCATTAATCATCAATCTTGAGTACACAACAAATATGTCTTATACTCCCTATACAAAAATATCAGATTTAATTAAGCCAGATGTTCTACCTTTTTTTATTTTGCTAGTTATCGCTTTAATAACATTTGGAATTAAAAAATTTAACCAACATTTTTCATTGGCTTTATATTTAATTATCTTTTCCATGACAATATTTTTTTATGGTCCTGAGAGTGCTTTGTGGAATGGAAGAGTAGTTCCATTTTTTAATATGGGGGTATTACTTTTGTCTTTTCAAATTATAAAAGAGTTATTTAGTGTTTTAAATAAAGCATTATTAAATCAAAATTTTCTTAAAACTTTCAATTTTCTGCTCTCAACTATTCTTATTTATAATTTTTACAAAAGATGGTTTCAGTATTATGAAATATTTACACTAACTTCAATAATAATATTTATTTTTTTGCTACTGATATTGGTAATAACTTTTGAGAATAATTTAAACTCGATTACTTTTATAATCGCTATTTCAAGTATTAGTTTTTTGCCTCATTGGATTAATTGGAATTTCACAGGTTACGAAAATAAACCTCAATGGATTGATATTGAACAGTTGTATTCAGGATTGAACAAATTAGAACCAGGAAGAATTATGTGGGAACCCAATTCCGACTTAAATAAATATGGAACTCCAATGGTGTTGATGACAATTCCTTATTTTACGCAACACCAAAGTATGGAAGGTTTATATTTTGACTCAAGCATTACAACTCCGTTTCATTTTTTAACGGTTTCAGGTTTGGCAGAAAGACCTTCAAATCCAGTAGGTGGATTAAGTTATATCAATGGAGATTTTGATAAAGGGATAAGACTCATGAAAGAACTCGGTATCGATTATTATGTAGCTTATACTGATTCAATTAAAGATAAATCTAGAATAAATTCTGAACTTAATTTTCTCTTTTCAACAGAAGTTTTTGAGGTTTACCAATTAGATAGTTCAAAAATTGAACTGATAGACAATGAACTTTATTTTTACGATAACCCGAATCTATTAGATAGAATTTTAAACTCTACTATTCGTGAAAGAGTCCAAAATAGCTTTTTTGATCAAGCTTATGTAGCTTTTAAAAATGAAACAAACTACAAGGTCATTGAAGGTTTAGAATTTTCTAAAATTAACAAAATAGAAAACAGCAATTTAGAAGTCAAGAACTTAAAAATAGATAGTAAAAGTATATCTTTTGAAACAAATAGTCCTAATCAATTACACCTTATAAAAGTCTCCTATTTTCCAAACTGGAAAATAATTGATGGTGAAGGACCATATAGAATCTCACCTTCATTTATGGCTGTTGTACCGAATAGTAATTCAGTTTCTTTAGTATTTGAAAATTCAGGAACTGAGAAAACTTTAAATTATTTGTCTTTTATATCGTTATCAATGGCAATTATTATCTTCAATAGAAAGAGAAAAGGTATTGTTTAAAAAATTTAAAAATTCAAAAATATTCAAAAGCAATAATTCTTGGGTTGAGTTATTTAGAACTTACTTAGTTGGAGCATTTAATTTGGTCTTTGGACTAACGATTACTTACTTATTTCAATTTTATGTGCTGGTCTTTATACCTTTTCCATTAAGAACTTACATAACAAATATATTTGGGTTCAGTCTCGGTGTTGTAATTTCCTACTTTATTTCTAGAAAAATAATCTTTCAACTACAGATTTTTGGAGGAACATTTAAAGAATTTGTTAATTTCACTTTAATTAATTTAATAAATCTGTTTGGACCATTAATATTGTGGTTTTTAATAAATTTAATAAATGATAAATTACAAACTGATGAATTGTGGTTTCTTATTATCACAATTTTAATTAATGGTGTAATTCTTCCAATGAAGTACTTACTTTATAAATTTTTTGTTTTCAAAGATTCCATATAAAAGATAAATCGTAATTTAATTAAACTTTTTAATGTTCTTGGAATACGCTTATAAATCAAAGAAACACTCGGTCTAATTTCATTAATTTTTGTAGGTACTTCTTTAACTTTTCCACCACTTCTTTCAATCCTAAGTAAAAGTTCAGTGTCAAAAATATCTTGTGTTGAAACTACTTGTTCAATAAATTTATTGATTTCTGATTTCTTTATTGCTTTCATGCCATGCGTATCACTTAAATCTGTATTAAACAAAACTTTTAATAAAGTAACAAAAAAATTAGTAGCTATTCGACGTATTAATCTTCTAGCATCTTCTGAAGTTTGTAATCTTTTTGAAGCTGTTATTGCAGAAAATTCAGATTCAAGTTGCAGTGAAGTAATTAAAAAAGTTTCAGAATAATAATCTATATCAAATGCAACAACAAGATCATATATAGCTAAACTAAAACCATTTTTAAGTGCATTTCCGTAGTTAGCTTGATTAAGGGAGTGTACTTTGATTGAATTATTAATAGTTGATAATGATTGTGCAATCTCTAATGTTTTGTCAGTTGATCCATTTTCTATGAGCAGTAACTCATAAGTAAGTTTAGTTCTTTCACACATTGAGATAATAGAATTCACTGATTCTAGGAGAATCTCTTCCTCATTATAAATAGGAATTACAATTGAAAAACTATTAAACATAGAGTTTGATTTCATCAAGAGTACAATAATTGAATAATGTTAAAAAATAAACTAGATTCAATATTTAAATCTTATGATGTTAGAGGAATTTATGGTGATGAGTTAACCATTGACATAGCTTCTAAAATTGGCTTTGCATTTTCAGAATTTGTAAAAGATGATGAAATTTTAATTGGCCATGATGGTCGATTATCAAATATGGAGATGCTAAATGCCGTTGTAAACGGGATTGTTGCTAATAACAAAAAATACATTTATGTTGGGCTAGTGCCGACAGATGTAGTTTATTCACTTTCTGGGTTATTAAAAAAGCCAGGAGTTATCATTACCGCTTCACACAATCCTAAAGAATATAGCGGTTTAAAATTTTGTAATTCCGGAGCTGAACCAATTGGTGAAAACTCAGGATTAAATATTATTAAAAACAGAACTCTTGAAATCGAGGATATAGAAAATTTAAAAAGAGATATCAAAAAAGCCGATGTTTTAAGTATTTACTTTGAGCACCTGCAAAACTTAGTTGATTTAAAGTCAATATCATCCGATCTAAATTTTGGAGTTGATGGAGGTAACGGAGCAATAGGTTCAGTGTTTGATACTTTATCAAATTTGTATTCATTAAGCTATGAAAGTTTGTATCTAGAAGTTGATGGTAACTTCCCCAATCATCCAGCTGATCCTTCTGATGAAAAAAACTTACAGGATTTAAAGAATATAGTTTTAGCTAAGAATTTAGATTTTGGAGTAGCTTTCGATGGTGATGCTGATCGAGCAGTGTTTATAGATGATCTCGGAAGATTAATTACTGGAAGCATGATGACTGCATTGATTTCAGAGAGTTTGTCAAATGTAAAAGAAGATTTAAAAGTTGTTCACAATGTTAACGTTTCTCCACATGCATTAAGGTATCTAGCAGAAAAAAATATCACATTATTTGAATGTAAAGTAGGTCATTCAAATATCAAAGCTTTAATGAGAGAAGTAGATGCAGATTTTGGAGGGGAGCACAGTGCTCATTTTTACTATAAAGAAAATTTTTATGCTGACTCTGCAATTTTGACATTGTTAACGTTTATGAAAATACTTTCAGAAAAAAATTTAAAAGTTAGTGAAATTATAGATAAATATGAATTCCCTCCATCTTCGGGAGAAGTCAATTTCAAAGTTGATAGTGTTAGTGCTTCACTTGAAAAAATTAAATCAAAGTTTGGTGAAAAATTCGATGATTTAGATGGCTTATCGTACAGAACGGAAGAATATTGGTTTAATGTCAGAGGATCTAATACAGAACCAAAGCTGAGGATAAATATAGAAGCTCAATCTAATAAAATCTTAGACGAATTAACCAAAAAAATTATAGAAACAATATAGTGTACTTATGAAAGATCACGTATTTAACCTAGGAAATCAACTAAAGACTGAGTTAGAACTTTCTTCAGATTTTAACTTCCCAATTTACAATGAATTATTGGTTGTCGGTATGGGAGGTTCTGGAGTAGCAGGAGACGTACTTAAAAATATAGTTGTAGAAAATTCTAATAAAAAAGTTGAAGTAAGAAAAACTTACCAACTACCTAAAATCCATAATCCAAGTAATTTATTTTTGCTATTTATTTCATACTCTGGAAATACAGAGGAAACAATTAGTGCAGCAGAAGAAGCAATTAAATTAAATCTAAACTGGGGCGCAATTGCAAGTGGAGGAAAGCTTTTAGATTTAGCATCTGAACATAATAAATCTTATGTTGTAGTACCAAGTGGACTTCAACCAAGAGCTGCATTTGGTTTAATGACTAAAGCAGTTGTGCATTTCATCTCTAGTGATGTCCAAGTTGATGGAATTTCGTTATGTAATGAAGCTGGCGATTATTTAAATGAATTAATTAAAGAAAAAGAAAAAAGCGAATTAGCAATTCTTTCAAAAAACATAGCCAACTCCATTAATAAAAAAACATCAATAATTTATGCTGGTACCGCGGCTACTTTTCTAGTTGCACAAAGATGGAAAACACAGATAAATGAAAATGCTAAATCTAAAGCTTATACAGGTTACATGCCTGAAGTTCATCACAACGAAATTTTATCTTGGGAATCTGATTCTGAAGGTTCAAAGAACAACTTCATTTTAATATTTCTAAAAGATTTAAACGATCACTTACAAGTCCAAAAGCGATATGGCTTAACTAAAACAATTTTAGGTGAGGAAGTAGAAATTATAGAAGTTGAAAATATATCCTCAAATAATCCAATTAAGGAAATATTTTATCTAACCTTAATAGGTGATTTAGTAAGTGTTTATCAAGCAGAACTTCTTGGGATAGATCCTTACGATATTAAAAAAATTGAAAATTTAAAACAAATGCTGAAAGGGAACTAAATGTCATCAATTAAAGATTCAAAATTAGCACAACTTGGACAAGAAGAAGTCAGTTGGGCACATAGACAAATGCAAGTATTAAACGAAATTAGGGAAGAGTTTTCTAAATCTAAACCACTAGATGGCTTAAACATTGGTGCTTGTATGCATGTAACTAAAGAGACAGCTAACCTAATGCTTACCTTAAAAGCAGCTGGAGCAAATGTTGCACTTTGTGCTTCTAATCCATTATCAACTAATGATGCAGTTGCGGCTTATTTAGCTGAACAGGATATTGAAGTTCACGCAATTAGGGGTGTTTCTAATGATGAGTTCTTTCAACATTTGAATAGAGTTCTGGATACGAATCCTGATATAACAATGGATGATGGTGCAGATTTAGTAACTCTTTTACATACTGAACGTACAGATATTTCAATACTCGGATCAATGGAAGAAACAACTACAGGTGTAATTCGTCTGAAATCTATGGAAAAAAATAATAAACTTCGTTTTCCTGTAGTTGCAGTAAACGATTCTGACACAAAACATTTATTTGATAATCGATTTGGAACTGGGCAAAGTTCAATGGACGGAGTTGTAAGAGCAACTGATTTATTAATTGCTGGTTTAAATGTAGTTGTATTTGGATTTGGTGATTGTGGAAAAGGTGTTGCAGAACGTGCTTATGGTATGGGTGCAAAAGTAACTGTAGTAGAGCCAGATAGTGTTAGAGCACTAGAAGCATTAATGCACGGTTATGAAGTTAAGAATAGTTTAAGTGCAGCAAAAATTGCTGATGTAGTCGTAACTGTTACTGGAAACAGACATGTATTAGATAAAGCACATTTTGATGTGATGAAAGATGGTGTTGTTTTATCAAATGCTGGACATTTCGATGTTGAAATTAACTTAGTTGAATTGAAAAAAAATTCAAAAGTAGTAAATCGAATAAGGGAACATGTTGATAGTTATCAATATGGTGATAAAGAAATTTTAGTTTTGGGAGAAGGTAGGTTAGTAAATTTAACAGTAGCAACCGGACATCCAGCATCTGTTATGGATATGTCTTTTGCGAATCAAGCTCTTGCATCTGAATGGATTAAAGATAATAATGGCAAGCTGGAAAATAAAGTTTATACATTACCAAAATCTGTTGATCAAAAAATTGCAGCAACAAAACTAAAACTAATGGGCGGAGAGCTAGAGGTGTTGACAAGTGATCAAGTTACCTATCTTGACTCTTGGGAGTTTGGTACAAGCTAAATTTGAATTTATTTAAAAAAGTACTAACAGCTGGAAGTGGAAAGTTCTTAAGCGAACTTAATAAAATTGTTGAAGCTATAAATCAAAAAGAAGAAGAATTTTCTAATTTAAGTGATGTTGAAATTAAACACAATTTTCAGGCACTAAAAGACAAAATTGAAGGTAATCCAAGAAATATAGAAGTTGAAGCTTTTGCCTATATAAGAGAAGCAGCAAAAAGGACTTTAGGCCAAAGGCACTATGATGTTCAGTTGTTTGGAGGTTTGGTTCTCTTAAGAAACAAAATAGCTGAAATGAAAACGGGTGAAGGAAAAACTTTAGTCTCAACTTTACCTATATCATTAATGGCTTTAAATAAAAAAGGAGTACATGTAGTTACGGTTAACGAATATCTTGCCAAAAGAGATGCTGAGTGGATGTCTCCAATTTACAATTTTTTAGGATTAGAAGTTGGTCTTATTTATTCAAACCAAGATTACGACGAGAAAAGGCAAGCTTATAAGAAAGATATTACCTATGGAACTAATAATGAGTTTGGTTTTGATTATCTAAGAGATAATATGGCTGTTTCAAAAGAGCAGTTAGTGCAAGGAGATTTGTTTTATAGTGTAATTGACGAAGTTGATTCTATATTGGTTGATGAAGCTAGAACGCCCTTAATTATTTCTGGCAAAGTAGGGGATTCTACAAAATGGTATTCCGAGTTTTCAAAAATTGTAAAAAGTATGCAACGTGATATCCATTATGAAGTTGATGAAGCTAAGAAACAAGTGCATCCAACTGAAGTAGGGGTTGAGTATGTTGAATCAAGATTAGGAATTAATAATTTATATGAAAACACTCAAACAAACTTTATACATTACTTAACAGCTTCATTAAGGGCTAAATCACTATTTCAAAAAGATGTAGACTATATTATTTCTGATGGACAAGTAAAGATTGTTGATGAATTTACCGGACGTGTTTTAGACGGCAGAAGATATTCTGATGGGCTACACCAAGCTCTTGAAGCTAAAGAAAATGTTCGTATTCAAGATGAGAACCAAACTTTAGCTTCAATAACTTACCAAAATTATTTTAGAATGTATGAAAACCTTTCTGGAATGACTGGTACTGCAAAAACAGAAGAAGAAGAATTAATACAAATTTATAATCTCGAACCAATTGAGATTCCAACAAATGTACCTATTCAAAGGATTGACCAGCAAGATGCTGTTTATAAAACAAAAGAAGCAAAGTTGAATGCCGTTGTAGAAGATATAAAACAAAGACATGAAAACGGTCAACCAGTTCTTTTAGGTACAGTTTCAGTTGAAGCATCTGAAGAGATTTCAAAAAAATTAACTGCTAAAGGAATTAAACATAGTGTTTTGAATGCAAAAAAACACGAACAAGAAGCAGCAATTATTGCCCAAGCTGGAAGGATTGGGGCTGTAACTGTAGCTACAAATATGGCTGGTAGAGGTGTTGACATAAAGTTAGGTGGTAATGCTGAAGAAATGGCATATCAAGCACAAGTAGTTGAAAACAAGCTTAATGATGAAAATTTTTACATGAACAAATTAAATCAACTACACCCTCAGGTTACTGAAGAAAAGAAGAAGGTACTTGAGCTTGGTGGATTATACGTTTTAGGAACAGAAAGACACGAATCTAGAAGAATTGACAATCAGCTTAGGGGACGTTCAGGTAGACAAGGCGATCCAGGAGAGTCAAGGTTTTATATATCATTACAAGATGACTTAATGCGAAGGTTTCAAGGGGAAAGAATTGAATCAATAATGAATAGATTAAATTTACCTGATGAAGAAAGAATTGAACAATCAATGGTTACAAAAAGTATTGAACGGGCACAAGCTCAAGTAGAGTCCTTAAACTTTGAAATAAGAAAAAATGTTTTGAAGTTTGATCAAGTACTGAACCAACAAAGGGAAGTTATTTATAAATGGAGAAGACAACTTTTAAAATCAGATTCTGTAGAAAAGTTAATAATAGATTGGTTAGAAGATGTTATTGAGATTATTGATAGTAATATTTCTCAGTTCAAAAAAAATTATGAGTCACTAGAAGAGTTTGCAGAAAATGTTGAAGTAGAATTGAATGAAATTTTAAGCGAACCAGTCAGAAAAAAAATGCTCAGTGGTGTTTCAATAAATGATAGTTTGAATATTGAGCAGCTACTTATGGAGCTTTTTGATTCTAATAAAGAACAAGATATAGAAAATTTCTGGAGACTTGCAAGAGGCTCAGCACTTTCATTTATTGATCAAGCGTGGAAAGATCACTTGGCAGAAATGGATTACTTAAGGTCGGGTATAGGTTTAAGAGCTATGGGGCAAAGAGACCCACTTGTAGAGTATCAAAATGAAGGTTATGTTTTATTTGAGGATTTAATAACTAACGTCAAATATTCAGTTATTAGATTACTTTTGAACTTTGATAAAAATGCTTTTATTGAAAATTCTACAAATAATGAAAAAGTTAAAATTGAAACAATCAAGAATGATAAAACTAAAATAGGTAGAAATGACCCTTGTCCATGTGGATCAGGTCAAAAATACAAGAAATGCCACGGATAGAAAATGTATAAAGAATTAGTTGAAACTGTAAAAGGACTAATCATAAGATTGACTTCAGCCAAGGAGTATCTTTGACTTTGAAAATAAAGTAAACCAACTTCAAAATCTTAAAAAAGAAATAAATAGTTCTGATTTTTGGGATAACACCAATCGTGCTCAGAAAATTTCAATACAAGCTTCCGAATTAGAAAAAACTATTGATTCATTAGAAAATCTCCAACAAGATTTAAAAGATTATTTAGAACTTTTGGAAATTTCAAGTGATAATAATTCTGAATTGAGTGACTTTAATGTTGAGTTAAAACAATTAGAAAAACGATTAGAAGACTTAGAAGACGAGTCATTATATGTTGGTGAGTTTGATGTACATAATGCAGTTCTTACAATAAATGCAGGAGCAGGTGGGGTAGACGCACATGATTGGGCTGAGATGCTTCTTAGAATGTACACACGATATTTGCAAGCAAGTGAATATAAATATGAAATTGAGGAAATTTCACAAGGTGAAGAAGCAGGAATAAAGTCAGCTTCAATAAGAATTGAAGGATACAGAGCTTATGCAAATTTTGAAAGTGAAAGAGGTGTTCACAGGCTAGTAAGAATTAGCCCTTTTGACAGTAATAAAAGAAGACATACTAGCTTTGCAGGAGTAGATGTAGTTCCATTGTTAGACCAAACAGAAGAAATTCAAATACAAGAAGATGAACTCAGAGTCGACGTTTACAGATCATCAGGTGCTGGAGGACAGCATGTGAATACAACAGATTCTGCAGTGCGGCTAACTCACTTGCCAACAGGAATTGTTGTTGCCTGTCAAGCTGAAAGATCACAGTTACAAAATAAATTAAGAGCTATGGAACTTTTAAAAACTAAATTGTTATTAAAAAAAAGAGATGATGAATTAAAAAAGCTTAATGATATTAGGGGCGACCAACATGAAGCTGGTTGGGGTAGGCAAATAAGGTCTTATGTGCTGCAGCCTTACCAGCAAGTCAAAGATGCTCGGACAAGTATTGAAATTGGTAATGTACAAAATGTTCTTGATGGAGAAATTAACATATTTATAAAAGAGTATCTAAAATGGCGTAGACAGGGATTAAATGATTAAATTAGAAAATGTATCACTCGTTTTTCAAGGAGGCAGTGTTGCCTTATCTAACATTACGACCAAAATCAATGATGCAGAGTTTGTGTATTTAGTTGGCCACTCTGGAAGTGGTAAATCCTCTCTACTAAAAATACTTTATAAAGAGTATGAAGCAACAAAAGGTGATATAGAGGTAGCAGGTTTAGATGTAAATGAATTACCTAAGTGGAAAACTCCATTGCTACGTAGAAAATTAGGTATAGTTACTCAAGAACCTCAATTATTGGAAAATAGGACTGCATTTGAAAATATTGCTTTTGCACTTGAGGTAATGGGGGTAGACAACCAAGAAATAGATGATAAAACTAATACTTTGCTTGAATTAGTTGATATTGTCGAAAATGCTTATAAGTATCCAAATCAACTTTCTGGTGGAGAGCAAACTAGAGTAAGTATTGCAAGAGCATTAGCAAATAATCCTATGATATTGCTTTGCGATGAGCCAACTGGAAATCTAGATCCTGATTTAAGTATCCAAATAGTTTCGCTTTTAGAAAAAATTAATCGTGCAGGAACCACTGTTGTAATGGCAACTCATGATTCATCTATTGTTAATAGAAGAAAAAAGAGAGTTCTAGAACTTTCTAAAGGAAAGCTAATTAGAGACGATCAAGAAGGAAATTATATTACAAGTTAATTATGAACAAATTATCTTATGTAGCTAAAAATGCAATTCTCAATATGAGAAGATCGCCACTTATTGTTTTTGCTACTATCATTTCGGTTCTTGTATCCAGCTTTTTAGTTTTTACTACCTTATCAGCAAGATCTATTGTTGAAAATAACACAATTCGTTGGCAAAATGGCGTTCATGTTGTTGTTTTCTTAGACGATAGAGTAACAACTACTGCTCATAAACAACTTCAAGAATCTCTCGAATCTTACCCCGAAGTTCGAACAGTAGAATATTTTACTAAAGCAGAAGCTGAAGAAGAATTTAAAGTTCTGTTTAAAGATCAACCAGAGCTTTTGTCTGAAGTAGATTATTCCACACTACCTTCATCTTTAAGAGTGAACTTAAATAACCCTTCCGATTATCAACTAATTTTAGAAAGAATGGAAGGAAACCCAGCTGTAAAAGAAATTAGAACTTCTGGAGAGGCTATTGAAAGACTGCTGAATCTTACAAATACACTAGTAGTATCAGCAACTTCGTTTGCATTTTTGATAGGTTTTGCAGCATTTATACTCATTATTAACACTTTAAGACTTGCTGCATATTCAAAGAAAAAAGAAATAAAAATAATGAGACTTGTAGGAGCTTCTGCAACATACATTAGGTTACCTTTTATTTTTGAAGCAGTTTTTGAATCTTTAATAGGTACAAGTATTGCAGTTGGTTTGGGTTGGGCTGTTATTGAGTATTCAAAAAGTTCTGTAGTAGCAGATAGTATATTTGACATCACTATTTCTGATAATTATTTGATTTATTTAACCCTTGCCTTACTGCTTTCGTCATTAATGTTTGGACTCATTGCTTCTTTTGTAGGAATTAGAAAAGTTATAAATGATTAAAAAAATATTTATATCAACCCTAGCTTTATCAATTTTAAGCTTTACAGTATTTCCTACTAAAGTTACAGCAATTACAGCAGAGGAAAGATTAATCGAAGTTGAACGACAACTTCAAGCAATTGCTGAACAGATTAGTAAATATGAAGGTGAAAAAACTGATCTAGAAAAAGCTATAATTCAAAACGATAAAGATTTAAATCAAGTTAATAAAGAACTTGCAGAAGTACAAAGTAGATTAAATGCAGCTGAGAAGGCTCTAGAAGATGCTTTATCAAAATATGATGACTCATTAAATAACCTAGCTGCTGTTCAACAAATAATTGTTGAGGAGCAAATCAAACTTGGAAAAATAAAAAATGAAATTACAAATGTTACTGATGAATTGTTCGATACTCAGAAAGAGCTTGTAGTTGCTGATGAAAAACTGCAAGAACAAGCAGTTAGCCTTTATATGAATGGAGTTATGAGTCCAACAACTGCCTTATTTATTAATTTAGATTCTCTTTCAAGTTTTCTGGTAGCAATAGGATACGTAGGAACTGTTGTTGATTCAGCTTATGCAATTGTTGAACAATTAAATGCATTACAAAACTTAGCCTCAACTCAAACTGTTTTTTTAACTGAAAGAGAAGAAGAAAGAGTTGAAATTGTATCTAATTTGCAAAATGAGGAAGAAAAAAGAACTCAAATTTCAATTGAGGCTGAAGATTTTGCTGATGAAGTAGAAACCCAGAAACAAGCTGTAGAAAGAGAAAAGGCTCAAGTCGAAAATAAAAAAGCTCAAGTTTTAAAAACTAGGCAGAATGCTCAAAATTTACTAAATCAGGCTAACAAAGAGTTGGAAAAACTTGATAAAGAACATGCAGATTTAGAAAAACTTGAGGATGCGATACAAGCTGATATCGATAGATTAAGTAGTTTAGGTGGAGTAGCTCCTAATCAATTAACTTGGCCAGTAACAACTGGATATGTTTCAAGTGGATATAAATGGAGAAGGTTAGGGGGAACAACTAGTTTTCATGGTGCTATAGATATTGCAGCTAGTAGAGGTACACCAATTAAAGCTGCTGCTGGTGGGGTTGTAATACTTGCAAGATATTACGGTTTAGCTGGAAATACAGTATTCATTGACCATGGTGGTGGAATGACCACACTTTATTTTCATATGGATAAAATTCAAGTAAAAGTTGGCCAAACAGTCGTAACAGGTGATCAAATTGGTACTGTTGGTACGACTGGTAGATCTACAGGTCCACATTTGCATTTTGAAGTTAGACTGAAAAATCCTTCTTCTGCTGGATGTTCACTTCCATATTTAGACCCTACTTCTAGAGGGAGAGTTAATCCTTACTGCTTTTTAAATTAATGAAAGTATTTGCTGAAAATAGAAAAGCTCGAAATTCTTATGAGTTTATTGAGTTTTATGAGGCAGGTATTGTATTAACTGGACCAGAAACTAAAAGTATTCGACAAGGTGCAGTTTCAATTGTTGATGCTTTTGCAAATCTAGAAGGCGAAGAAGTCTTCATAAGGGAAATGAATATAGAACCATATAAATTTTCATCATTGATCGACTACGAACCTAAAAAACCAAGGAAACTTTTGTTGCATAAAAATGAAATTAAAAGATTGATTGGTCTGATTTCTCAAAAAGGTTATACATTAGTTGCTACTAAATTATTTGAAAGCAATGGTTATGTAAAAGTTGAGTTAGCGCTAGCTAAGGGAAAAAAAGATTATGACAAAAGAAGTAAAATTGTAGACAAACAACATCGAAAAGAGATCAAGAACTACTAAATACCTTTTCAGTACCAACTCTTACATCAGATACTCCTTTAAAATTTTTACTACTTTGGTCTTTGTAAATAATTGAAATTGGACCGTTACCTTTTTTGAGTTCACCTAAATTTTCAATCTCATGTCCAAGTGAAGTGAGCTCATTATGATAAATTTTGCTTATGCCTTCAAATTTTAATTTTGAGTTTGTCTCAGACGTAAAATAGTCAATTGTCCATCTAGGTAATTTAACAATTTCCTCAAAGCTCATTTTGTTCAGTAAGTAAGGAAGTATAGTTTGAACTAGTAGCTGAGGTTGATACCTTCCACCACGTGTTCCAATAATAAACTCAAGGTTATTATCTTTACTCCAAATGGTAGGAGATAAAGTGTGTAGAGGTTTTTTACCTGGTTGTAAATAATTTGGGTGTCCCTTTAATAAATTAAAGCCACACCCTCTGTTATGTAGAAAAAAACCATACTTTTCTACACCTATTCTGCTTCCAATACCATAAAAATTTGATTGTATAAGTGAAACACCTAAACCATTCTTATCAACAGCATTCATATAAGCAGTGCCTCCACCGTGTGCTTTTGGAGCCGTAAAAGTACTTGATTTATTTGGATTATAAAGCTTGGCTTTCTCTTTGAGATAATCTAGATTGCATCCTATAAAACTATTTTCATAATCTTGATAATCATAAGTAATAGCATCTCGATCTGCTGCGAGTATTCTATAAGATTCAATTAACTGATGAAGTTCTAAATTAGTTGTGCCGAGAATTTCGTAAAGTTTTAAAGTACTTAAAGTTAAATATCCTTGTGTAGAAGGTGGAGTAGTCCAGCCATCGTATTCAAAAATTTTTAGGTGCAGAGGCTCTCTCCATTTTGAATTAAATTCTTCCATATCTTTTTTTGTAATGACATTTAAAACTGACCTTGAAATTGCTTCTGCAATTTCTCCTTGGTAAAAGGACATTAATCCAGAATCTCTTAATAATTCCAAAGTTTTTCCCAATTGGACTCTTCGAATATGCTGACCAGTAAGAAATGGTTCATCGTTTCTATAAAAGTGATATCCAGATGCTTGACCACTAAGCTCTTCTTTATGATGATTTAGTGTTTGAAATAATTCTTCTGAAATTTGAAAACCATTATGACAAAGTTCAATACCTAAATCTAAAATTTCTTCTATTGGAAGTGATCCAAATTTCTCATGAAGACTGTTCCAGCCAGCTACAGCTCCTGGAACGGTTACAGAAAATGGATGATTCAATGGAATTGAGTCGTGATTTCTTATTTCTTCTGGGTTAACATTAGAGCCTGCATAACCAGAAGAATCTAAAAAATGCGGCTTATTCTCTCCAGGTACCCAGACTAATGCAAATAAATCTCCGCCAATGCCGCAGGTTTCAGGAGCAACAATACCTTGTATAAGGTTAGTTGCAATAGCAGCATCAACAGCATTTCCACCTTTATCATAAATTTTTGAAGCAATATCTGTAGATAAATAATGAGGTGATACAATAACGTTGTTCATCCCATTAGTATATAGAATTTCTGATATTTATTTTCTTAGATATTTACGTGTATAAACAAAAATACAATAAAATAAATAAACAATTAAGGAGAATTAATGAAAGATATAAACGCTCAAGAATATTCAGAGTTATTAAATTCCGAATCACCTGTTGTAATTGATTTTCATGCAACTTGGTGTGGTCCATGTAAAATTTTAAGCCCAATTTTAGATGAAATCTCATCTGAAGTTGATGGAGTCGAATTTGTTAAATTGGATGTTGACCAATATCCAGAAATTGCTGGAGCAAATGGTGTTATGGGTGTTCCAACTGTAGTTATGTTAAAAGGCGGAGAAGTTAAAGAAAGATTTGTTGGAGTACAACCTAAAGAAACAATCAAAGCTAAAGTAACTGCTTTACTCTAATTGTTAAAACTAGTTTTATTTTTACAAGTTCTAATAATTTCAATGTTATTAGCTGCTGGATATTTTGTTTACCTTGAATTAGGTGAAATTTCGTCAGCAGTACAAGATGCTTTAAATGTTATTGCAGACATTAAAGAAATACTTCCAAAACTTGATTCAGCTATTAATACAATTAACCAATTAGATTCTGCATTTGAAAGCTTATCAGGAATTTCTGAAATATTAAATATGTTATTAGATCCATTCCAGAGTAATTCATGAACTCAAAGATTAGTTTTTATTCAACAGATTGGTGTGGTGATTGCTTTCGTTCAAAGGCTTTATTAAAAAAGCATAATGTTTCATTTACAGAAATTAATGTCGATAAAGACCTAGAGGCTAATGAGTACATTAAAGTGCTACAAAACCAACAAAGAAGAATTCCAACAATAGTTTTTGAAGATGGCAGTTTTTTAGTTGAACCTAGTGATCCTGAATTAGAACAAAAACTTAAAGATTTAAATTTAATTTAATTAAAGATACTGACCTGGTCTGTCATCTTGTTCATCAGAACTCTTAGCTTCTATTGCTTGTGTTCTCATTTCAGCAAACTTAGCGCGAGCCAAAGCTTCTTGAGAAAATAAAGATGCTTGTATTCCATGAAACAAGCCTTCAAGCCAACCAACTAATTGTGCTTGAGCTATACGAACTGCACTTTCTGAAATTTGTTCATCCTTTAGAGGTAAAAAAATAGTTTCAAGCTCTTCTTTAAGATCATCAGAAATTATTTCTTTAAGCTCGTTCAATGATCTTTCATGAACTTCAACTAAAAGGTTTCTACCAGTTTCATCAATTGGCGCTCTTCTTACTTCCTCTAACATAGCTCTTGTCATTGAAGCAATACGAATTAATTTATCTGGCTGGTTAACAGTTGAATTATTTTTATTGTTTTCTTCATTCATATCTTTTATTTTAATTTATCTTTATACAAATGAGTATTGACGACCATAAATCGATTGAACTTACAGAATTTATAAATAATGTTTTAGATGAATCTGGAAAGATTGCATTAAAATATTTTCGTCAAATTAGAAACCTTTCTCTCAAAGGCGACCTTAGTCCAGTAACTCTAGCCGACCAGGAAATAGAGGAGTTCATTAGAGCAAGAATTAACGAAATTTATCCTGAACATAATATTGTTGGGGAAGAGTTTAAAGATCATCGAGCTTCATCACAATATACTTGGTACATTGATCCAATCGACGGAACCAGAAGCTTTATTGCAGGAAAGTATGATTTCGGAACCTTAATTGCTCTAAGAAATAGTGAAGAATTAATAGGTGGTGTTATTGATTGTCCAGCGCTAGAAGAAAGATGGATATCGTTCAAGGATTCAGAAACATATGTAAATGGTAAACAGGTTAAATGTAAACCAGTCACAAAACTCGAAGATGCAGTTATGGCTACAACCTCAAGTCACGAATTTGGATATCAGAAATGGAGAGCATATCAATCACTTGAACAATCAGTAAAAGTTACTACCACTGGCAGTGATTGTTACAACTACGGACTACTAGCTAGTGGTTATGTGGACATTGTTGCTGAAAGACTTACTGCACCACATGATTACCTACCTCTAGTTAGAGTGGTTGAAGGGGCTGGTGGTATCATTACAGATTGGGAAGGAAAAAAACTTAAGTTTGAAGATAAATTAGTTTATGTATTAGCTTCAGCTTCAACAGAACTACATAATCTTGCGCTTGAAAAATTAAAAGGGGTTGAATGAAAATATTGGTCTGTGACCAGCTTCAAGAAGTAGTTCTAAATCAACTACTCGAGTTAGGAGAAATTACAGATATCTCTGGTTCGTCAAATAAGCATGAAGAACTTTTGAATCACATAATTGAAGCAGAAATAGTTGTAATCAGAAGTTCTACACATTTGACAAAAGAAATATTAGAACATGCAAAAAAAATAAAAATTATTGCAAGATGTGGTGTTGGAGTAGATAACGTAGATGTTGAATTTGCCAAATCTAGAGAAATTTTTGTTACCAATGCACCAACTGCTAATTTAATTTCACTTGTAGAACATACTATCGGACTAATTCTTTCAACAGCAAGAAGAATTCATGAATCAAATGTAAGTACAAAATCTGGAAAGTGGGAAAAAAATAAATTTGTTGGTCTTGAGTTACATAAAAAACAACTTGGAATTATTGGGTTTGGAAAAGCTGGAAAATTATTATCAGAGAGATTAAAAAGTTTTGGGATGAAAGTAGTATTTTATGACCCTTTTGTTTCTGATTGGGAAGGTGAAGAACAGGGTGTTGAACTTGACTATTTATTAAGTAGTTCAGATGTAGTATCTGTACATGTTATCAAGACTCCTCAAACTGAAAACTTGCTTTCAAAAGAAAAGCTTAATCTTCTCAAACCTAATGCAATCTTAGTGAACACTTCAAGAGGAGGAATCGTTGATGAAGAGTATCTAGTCGATCTTGTAAATTCAAATAAAATATTTGGTGCAGCATTAGATGTATTCGACAAAGAGCCTATTGAAGAAAATAATAAAATATTGGACTCAAATATTTTAATTACTCCTCATATTGGTGCATCAACAATTGAAGCCCAACTTAAAGCAGGATTAGATACAGTACAAAATATTAAAAAGATTTTAGACGGAGATACTTCTTCAGCATTATAAAATTTAAAAAAACATGTTGTAATAAAATATATTTTTGACAATAATTAAATTACAAATTTAGTTGTTTAGGCTGGCACCAATAACTAAATCTCACTCATCAAAACTAGAAGTTATTATTTCATATACTGGCCAACCATAAGGTAAGCATCCATTTGTACCTATACTTTGTTGCATCATGACTGGTGCGATCGCTCCTTCTTTTGGACACTCCTTATGTTGCCATCCTAGCAAATGACCAGCTTCATGATTTATTAAATAAAGTCTGTAAGTTTCAATATCTCTACCAAAATCAACAGCTCCTTCTTTCCATCTAAAATTATTAATTATTATTTCAGATCCATTTCTACATGAGTAAATTCCATTAGTTTCAAGTGGATAACAGAGTTCATCAGTTTTTTCTGGTGTTGCAAAAATAAAAACGAAATCACTATCTTCAACACTGGTTAATTGAAATCCTTTCCCAGTTATATTTGTCCATCCTTTTTCATTATTTAAAATTAGAAAAAGTAAATTCTTTATACATATTGGGTCTAAATTAATTTCGGATTGAATTTTTAATGCATAATTTATTTTTCTACTATCTCTTGAATTGACATTATCAACTAACTTCCATTCTTCCGTATTCTCATGAGATAACTCATCAGTGTAACACCCCGTTAAAAGATCTTCAGTGCCTATGTCTCTTGCAGTTTCAATTGCTTCACTTGACAAAAATATAACAGTTGAGTTTTCTGATTGATTAGATTTACTTAAAAGTACATTTTCAACTTCAATGAGTTGTTCGCTAAAACGGTTTATTTTTTCATCAATTAAAAAGATTGGAGTAATGGTATTGAGTTCTTCTAATGTTAAATACTGATAGTTTCTAACAAAATAATTTCTAGCATTTTCTGAATATTGCAAATACTTAGATTTAGATTCGGCAATTTGAGTTAATATTAATGACCATTGTTGTATGCAATTATCAGTTAAGCTAAACCAACTTCCTACTTTTTCACAACCATTATCCAAGCCTACGAATAAAGAATTTATGTACTCATCAAATGATTGTTCTAAATAGTCGAATGTTTCTTTTTTTGTTTCTATAGATACTGCAGTAGTTGTTGTTAATTGTTCTGCTTCCGGAGGTAATTCTTCTGTTGTTTCACTAGTGTTGTTGAAATAATTAAATGCAAAAAAACTTAAAATAAATAGAAACCCTAGCAATATTAATGTTTTTATATTTTGGTTCATATAACTATGTTATAAAAGAAAATCATTTATTTCTTAATGCTTTAAAAATGTAAACTTTAAATCTTTTAATTAAAATGTATCTTAATGGGTTTACCAATTGAGTTAAAAAATTCGATAAACAATAATGCATTTTGTGCTATTTCAACTCATTTATCCAATCAACAAATACAAACACATTTAATGTGGATAGATTTTGATGAAAATTATTTATTAATCAATACAGAAAAAGATAGAAAAAAAACTGAAAACATCAGATCAAACTCTAATATTTCTGTTGTCATTTTTCATCCATCAGCAATGTATTCAAGTTGGGAGGTTAGAGGAGTTGTAGAAAGTATTAATGAAACTAAAGAAGCAAATGACCATATTGATAAATTATCAATTCGCTATACAGGAAAACCTTATAAGAGAGAAATAAACGAGACTTGGGAAGAAAAAAATATTAAATCAAGAGAAATTTGGAAAATAAAACCTTTAAAGATTTTATCTATGGTTAGACCTCAAGCTAAATCTGAATCTGAATAAAACTTCAAATAAGGATTTTCTTCGTAACTATTTGATGCACTTCCTAAATAATTTTTAATTAAAATTTCTGCATCAAAAGAAACATTTCCACCTCTTGAATCAGAATGACCTGATTTCATAAATAAAGTTGGTGGAATTTTTTTCAGGAAGCGTTTAAAGTTTTCTTCGGATATTCTTAAATATTTTGCCATTGCTAGCTCAATTTTGACTGTAGTTGGCAATACGTTGCAGCTGAATATATATAAAGTTGCAAACATCGCCCAATCTAAATCAGAAGGACGCCTATTTTTTTCAAAAACAGAAAAATCATATTCTGGAAAATAGTGATAAGGGGAGTACGCGATTCCACTTTTGTCAGAGAGAGTTTTAAATAAATATCTATCGAGTAATTTAATGTCTAAATTACCTAATTTTTGCTCTATTCCAGATTTTGAAAGTTGTAACTCATTTTCTCTTGTGTAGATATCAACTGTATTAATTAAAATTTTTCCAAAATAGTTTTCAATTGAAAGTTTTAGTTCAATATTTTTTGGCACAAAAATTAGTCCATCGTTATCTTGTGAATCTAAAATTACTTCAGCAACTTCCCCAAGTTGAAATTCTTGTTTATTAATTTTCATATTTTAAAATCCTTAAACGTCAAGTATAATTTTATAGCTTATTAAAGAGTATGGGGGTGAACTGGCTTCGACTTTGAAGTGAGTCTCTCAGTAGCGAGTCGAGGGTCCTAGGGCCTCGTTAAAAACGTAGGAAAAAAATATAACTGCCAAACCTAAGTTGGCTTTAGCAGCATAAGCTGCTCGTCACCTAT
>VMBT01000155.1_pt1 | contig 45337 bp, 58 predicted proteins | sample 4404301 | NCBI WGS metagenome assembly VMBT01 (sample SAMN12238535, study PRJNA552566) | marine metagenome | isolation source: Coastal seawater | place: USA: coastal Georgia, Sapelo Island | collected 2008-08/2009-08 | reverse complement strand
TAAAATGATTATTTCATGATAAATTGTCCATTTATCAAAGATACTTTATATTTGGTAGAACCGAATTTTGAATGTTTGGCTAGTTACAAAGGAGCTTATTCAAATGAACAATCACTTAATTTTGGAATTCCAATTATTGTAATTTTGTTTCTTGGAGTCATATACATAATGACTCAGAGAGCAGATGCAGGATTTGTTAGCTTTTTCTTAATTGGAGCAGCAGCAATCACAATGATTTACTGGGTTAAAGTTCTAAAAAAGATGACAAAAGACCAAAAACCAACATACTCACAAGCAAGAGAACAAGAACAAAAGAATTGGGTATATGACCTTATCAAAGGAGAGGGAGAATTTGTTTTTGTTGCAGAAGTTCCAGGTCCTGAAGATAGAGTATCAGTCAGATTAGTAGATGGAATTTTGTATATCAGAGGCAATGGTGGATTTTCAAAAGAAGTTCCAATTGAAGGAGCAGGTCAAATGCAAATCTTTGATTTCAAATACAGAAACGGTGTTTTAACACTAAGAATAAAATAATTACAAACTTTTTGCTAGTTCTAGTTTTTGTGGAAGATACTTGTCAGTAATGTTTGTCAATCCATATTTTGAGAATGCTTCCAACTCTGCTTTTCTTTTAATTCTTAGAAATACATCTAATTCTTTTTTCCAAATTCCATCTTCATATCTAGGATCTTTTTGTAAATCATAGCATCGTTTAATGTCAGCTTCAGTCATTGGGATTGTTGGAAGTTTGTATTTTTCAATATCTGTTGCCCAAACTCCAACCCATTTTGCATCAGGTACAGTCAATTCTCTTAGATGAGCAGCATTTGCAGAACCAGATTTGATGACCATTGCAATATGTTCTCCATACACGTCACCGTCAGTCAAAACAATTACAGGTAATTTCATTTCATCATGTAATCTTTTGAGTAGAGTTCTAGTTGAACGAGGAGCTTGTCCACCAGTATTGATGATAATTGATTTGAATTTTTTATCTACTTGTTCTTCAACAAATCTTGTAAAAAGACCACCCTTTTCAATTGCAATTACAATTTCAGCACTAGTGTCAACCAACTCAGCAGTAGTCAAACTGGGTCCAATAGAATATCCATCAGGGTGATTTGATAGATTCATTGTCTTACCCTCATATCCAGGAATGGTGTATTCGATATTCAAATCACCAAAGATGGAGCTTCTCTCTTCAGGGAAAATATGAAAATCTTCACGAGGTTTTGAAGTTACAGCCTCCAAATCGACAATAATGTTGTCAGATTCAGCCTGATCTTCAAAATCTATTGCAAAAGCTTGAGAGGAATAATAGACATCTCTTAATGTAGATGATTTCTTTTCTTGAGTTAATCTATTTGCAAAAAATGCCAACCACATTAATTGAGTAAATGAACGCAATTGTGATGAATTTCTAGAGCTTCTAATTGCAGCGTTTGTTCCAAGAATGTATTGACGTAGTTTTTTGTCATATACAATGTTACTAACAGAACGGCTGGGAATTGAGAATTTTGGAAATTGTCCACTATTTAGATCGTCATATATTTTTGCACCATGTGATTTTAGTGATTCAAGAATATTCTTTTGTTTTTCTAGAGCTTTTTTGCTCAGTTCTTTTGTCTTTGCAGATTTTACTTTACTCATTTTCTTCATTTTCCTCTGTTTGTTCTTCATTATCATCTAAAGGTGCTTCATTATTATCAGTTTCAGAATTATTTTTATCAGCAGGGAATTCTTCTTCAAGAAGTTTCTTAAAGTTTGGTTGTGATTTTTTGCCAGCTAATTCTGTACAAAATTCTGCAATCAGTGGAATGTATTTTGCATAGAGATTTGCTCTCTTCTTTGCCATCTCTGCTTGACCTTTTTTAGACATAAAGGCTGCTAATTTTCTTGATAGATATTGTAAACCTAATTTCAATTCTCTTTCAATTTCTTGTCTGTCTGCCACATTTTCTTTTCCTGCAGTTTTGTATGGAATTCTAGTGGAACAAATGTGTGAAACTATAATGAATGGTGGTTCTCCTTTTACTTTGTATCTTCCCCAATCAGTTTCTTTTACAACTTTAACTACAACATCACTTCCCTCATCATAAAGGAGTGGAATTCTGTTTGCATATCTATACACATGAGGACCACCTGCCTTGATGTCTCCACCATAAGCAATACCCATTTCAACAATAAATGGAAAACCAGAATATGCCGATGCAGGACGCTGGATTACGGCTACAAAATCAGGATTAAAGAATTTTTTAATTCCTTTTTCGAGAGGGGATTCACCCAAGGGTGCCAGACAACTTGAATCAGGCGCCATAAAATCTTCGAATTTCTGTAGAGAATCACTGAGATGAACCAGTTCCTCATTTGATAATGTACCCATTCTTCTTTCGGGTTTGAATTTTGCAAATTCTGCAAACTTTACAGCTGTAGATGGACCAATTCTTTGAAATCTCTTTGTAAGAAATGTGGTTAGTGGTTCACCTTGAACAGTGTTTGTTAGTTGTTTGTAATAATCACTTTCAGGATCCATATCAACTGATTTTGATTGTGAATCACCAAAATCCCAATAGTACAATTTTTTGTTAGGTACATCAAGGTCTTCAATTCTAATTTTACTTAGTTTTTCAAAATCCATTTTTAGAAATGACATTAAAGCTATCACAACTCTAATTTGTCTCGAAAGAGTTTTCCATTTCTTTTTTGCTTTAGACATAATTGCAGTAAATGCAAGATTCTGTTTTGACAAACCAAGATCTTTTCTAACTTTTTCAATCATTACATCATCAATTACTGGAATATCAAATTGTGATTCAACAATCATTCTTCTAATTCTTTCAACATCAATACCATGTGGGTGTGGACGAATAATTGTGGGTGGGGGTGGGATATCTTTTACAAATCTGCTATGAACAAACTTCTCACCTTTTGGATCATCAAAAGTGATTGATGCATAAGGTGTAATCAGTGAAGTTTCATAAACATAATCTCTAATTTTGGCTCCAGCTTTTGAATAGTCTCCTTCAAGACAGATACTTACAGAAAGTCCTTTCTTTGAAACTTCTTTAGTAGTGTGTTTAAGAATTACAGGTTTATTTTTTTGAATATCCAATAGAATTTCAAATTGGTTTTGGATTTTTCCATCAGATGAACTTTTAACAGTAACTGGTTTGTTGGTTGTAATTTGACCATACAAAATTGCCATGGTTGCACCCAGACCAAACATTCCTCTTGCTTGTTTAAGACCAAATTTTGAACCATAAAGAACAGTTCCAAAAGCTAGAGGAATATGGTGTGCATCAACGCCAGGACCATTATCTTTTACAGTCAAAATATACGCCTGAGGGTCAGACTTGTCTGGGTGTACTGGCTTGATTGATAGATGAACATCAGGTAGGATTCCTTTTTGATCACATGCATCAAGAGCATTTTCAACAAATTCACGAACTGCAGTGTATAGAGAACGAGTAGGATTGCTAAATCCAGCTAAATCACGATTACTGTAAAAGAATTCACTTGGAGAAATCTGATTAAATTTTTCTTTAATCGAAGACATTTTGATTCTCCCACAATTTCATTTTATCTTCTTTTTCACGTCTATTAGAAGATTCTAATTTTTGATATACAGCACCGTGAATACTTCCATTGGATAAAGATGAAATTGCATCAACAACTTGTCTTAGTTTATTTGAATTTCCAATTACTGAAACAGTTTTACCATAAACAGAAATGTAAGTGCCACTAAGATTTTCCATATTTCTTCTTGCTCTACCACCTTCTCCAATAATTCTCCCTTTTATCCTTTCAATATCAGAAGATGATTTTCCTGAAAACTCTCTAAGATCCATTACATGCAAAGTGTTATCACCTTTCAGTAATGTTAATGCTTTTTCTGGAGAAAAACCTCTTCCAATTGCAGTTACAATTTCCATTGCTTTGAAAGGTTCAATTTTTTCAATATCACCATTTGATTTAATGACAACCTCCCCAGAAGAGCCATCTATTTCCAATAGAACACCACATTTTTTTTCAATTTCAGATTTTGTGTTTCCTGATCTTCCAATCAACACACCAATTCGATCATTAGGTATTCGGATAATTTTTTCAAAGCTCATCTAACAAGTCCTCCATGATTTCATTAGTTTCAATAGTAGAAATACCTCTTTTAGAGAAAAATCTATTGATATTATTAATATCTCTTTTAAGAAATTCGATGGCATTAGGGTGTTTCAGATCAACTGCGGACCCAAGATCAAACAAACATAATCCGTTTTCAGTTTTGAAGATATTATATTCTGAAAAATCACCATGAACTAATTTGGCTTTAGAATAGAGATTTTTGATCATATCTAATGCTTGAGAGTAATCATTCTCATCAACTTCAGAATTTAGTAGTAATTGTGATGGTTTTCCATTTATGCCTACAAACTCCATTACCAAAACATTGTTTGAGACATGTAGTGGTTTAGGTACAGGGATTTTAGCCTCAAATGATTGTTGTAAATTCTTGTATTCCTTTTTTGCCCAAAGATAAACGAGGTTTTTGGTACCACTTTTGATATTTTTGAATCTTGGGTCTCCTGCAATGTATGATTCTCTTTTTTTAAAATTTGAAGTACTTACAAGATAAACTTTGAGTGCAATATCATTTTCATTTTTATCGACTGCCCAAAATAATACAGATTCTTTTCCAGCACTGACTGGACCATTAACATAAGAAATAATTCCATCAGAAATAATTTTGTATAAAGTCATTACAGTAGGTTTGTCTAAAACTTCATTGATGACTTTACCTTTCTTGAATCCATCGTCTAATGTTTTGCGTCTTGATTTTGAAAATAATTTATTATCAATCTTTGATTCTAATTTTTTAGATAAAATATCTGTCATGTTGACATTCCTTTTATGAAAAGATTTTTGATAAAAATTTTCATATTACATCTTAAAGACAATCAAGAATGGAACACCTGAGATAGTTTTTATTCCATTTTCATTTCCAATTCCAAGATCAATTGAAAGTGAAACAGTATTTTCACCTACCATATTGATTATGCTAGAAGTTTTGAGCAAATCTTCAGCTTCTTCTTTTTCAACAAATTTTTCTCCATAATAATTTTCACTGATATTCATTGTTAATTCTCCTTCAACAATATTTTTTCCAAGCAATTCAGCATCACAAATGTTTAACATTTTATTCTGTTGATAATTTTGTAATTTTACTGCAAAAGGCATTATGCATATTTACCTTTAAGAGTAGATTTTGCACCACATGCTTCACAAATTAAAAATGAAATTCTATTTTCTTTGGAAATTTTTGTGTCAGGGCTTTTACAAGTTGGACATTCCAAATAGTCTTTTACATAGATTTGGAATAGACGAGTGAAATCATCAGGATCTCGTTTTCCAATAAACATAGCCTTATCACCCAATCTCTCTGCTGGAACTGCAAATTCTTTTGAGAGATATTGTAATACTTTATCAGGATCCCTTCGTAAAACCTTGGGAAATTCAGAGAAATTTCTTAGAAAAGTCTTTTGACCTTCCCACATTACATCAACAACAGGCAATTCAAATCGATTATTAGACTTCTTTTCAGTATCTCCAAGTTTATCTTGAATTCGTTTTAAAAGACTCTCATATTCTGATTTTGCCATAAATTAATAAAAAATGGATTTACCTATATGGGTTTTGAAAAAGAAGAATCTGTGGAGATTATTTCTAATTTATTCCATTTTTCCTATACGGAAAACATTAGTTCCACATGTTGGACAAACGCCTTTTACAGCTGGACGTCCATTCTTTAATTTAGTTTCTTTAGGATCTTTGATATCCCTTTTTTCTCTGCATTTTACGCAATATGCTTGTACCATTCTAAAAATGGTCTTTCTTGCTGGTATTTAGAAAGAGGCTGTGAAAATAAATTCACACCTAACTAGACTAGATGGATAAATCTTTAAAAGAAAAGTCTAATGATATTTAAAAAAATCGTTTAAAATCGGGTTTTTTGCTAAAAATCAAGAACTTTTCTTAAAAATTTAATTTTTAGAAATTATTTAGAAATAAATTGAATGTTAAATGATCAATTATAAGCTAGACGTATCATAGAATTTTATGGGTTCCAAAAAAGGAGTAATTGTAACAGTTTCAATTTTAGCAATAATTTCTGGTGCAAGTTTTCTTGTTTGGACTATTCCAGAAAATAATGAAAGTACATTCATTGTTACAGATTATGGAAATTATCTAGAGGGAGTAAAAAATATCCACGAAGTAATACAAGAGTCAACAGAAATTGAATTGAATAAATTAATCAATGGAGAAATTTCATCTCAAGAATATATTGAGAGTGTAGACATTACACTATCTCAAGCAACCTCTCAAATTAGTGAATTTGTAACATCTAAACCACCAGAAGAATGGCAATCAAGCTACATTAGCTATATGGACTCTCTGAGAAAATATAATGAATATCTTGTTGAAACAAAGGTTCTTGCTGATTTAATTGATAATAATGCTGATGAATCAAAAATTAATGAAATTATGAATAAACTAGAATCACTAAAGCAAGAATCCTTGGAACTAGCCAAATTTTCAAATGATGCCAGACCATAGTAGGCTCAAAAACCCCAAATTAATAATCATATTAGTTGGAAATTTTTAAAAGGTAATTCTACAAGTTACATTGAATGTCTCAGAGCACAAAAGTAGAAAAAGAAGTTAATGCTTCGACTGCAAACAAGCTTGTCGTAATTTGTGTAGATAGAGACAATGATGTTGGAGAAAAAACAGGTCTAAGCACACCTGTAATTGGTAGAGATGCATGTATAGAGGCAGCTCAAAGATTGGCTTTAGAGGACCCAGAAGATGCGGATTCAAATTCAATTTTTGCTGCAATCAAAACATATGAGGATTTGATAAGTAAAGGATACGAAGTTGAAGTAGTAACAATTGCAGGAGTTAAAAATAGAGGAGTTCAAGCAGATGAAAAAATTCTTTTAGAAACAAAAAAAGTTTTGGAAAAATTCTCTGCAAATGGAGCAGTTATTGTATCAGATGGCGAAGATGATGAAACGGTAATTCCAGTAATACAAAATGTCATACCAGTTGTATCTGTTCAAAGAGTGGTAATGAAAGTTAGTAGAAGTGTAGAATATTCTTATGCAGTTTTTGGAAAATATCTTAAAATGATTGCGTACGATTCTAGATATTCAAAATTTTTCTTGGGAGTTCCAGGTATTTTGTTATTAATTGGTGGAATTGGAACTGTATTTGGATATACAGCAGAAATTTTTGCATTATTAATTAGTGTCTTAGGTGGAGCATTTCTCATCAGAGCTTTTGACATTGACCGCAAATTATCTAACTGGTCAAAACCAACGCCGATGGGTTTTATTCGAATGTTCACAATGGTTGCAGGAATTCTTTTGATATTATCATCAGTACCTGCAGGATTAGATGCGATTCAACCAGATTTACTAGATGCAGATAGAGATATCCTACTAAAAATTTCTGACAAGGTGATCATAGGACAATACATTTCTGGAACACTTCCAATATTATGGACAGGTCTAGGTGCAATATTTGCAGGATTTTTACTTAGTAATTGGATTGGAGGAATTCCAAGACAGATTAGTGATTCATTAAGAATTATCGTCCTAGTGTCACTATATCCTGTAATTATTCAATTTACAAACATTATGATTAATGATGAAAGTTCATTCACATTGATTCCTCCATTATTGGGAGGATTAGCTGCTACATTGATTTCAGCCACAATTCTGTTTAAAAAATACAGAAAACACAAAAATCAAGAAATGGTTCATGACTAAAGTTTAGATATTTTTTGCAAAAACCTTGATATCTTTATTCTAATTACCAAAATCGGTGACCAGCAATTAGTAAGTTTACAGATATTTTATTTCAGGTCTCAGGATTATACAAAATCTATAGTAGAAAATTAGAGAAAAATATCCAAAATGGAGATATCCCAAATCATGTAGCTTTAATTTTAGATGGAAATAGAAGATGGGCAAAAAGACATCTTACTTTACCTAAATCAGGACATTGGAAAGGAGCAGATGCAGTTGAGAATTTACTTGACTGGTGTGAAGAATTTGATATCAAGATAGTCACATTGTATGCTTTATCAGCAGAGAATCTAGGTAGAAAAGATGATGAATTGGATTACCTTTACGAATTGATTAGACAGAGACTAGAGAAATTATATCATGATCCTCGAATTCATCGTTCAAAAATGCGAGTAAAGGCAATTGGCAGAATAGAATTACTTCCAGATTCAATTAAAGATGTTTTAAAAAAATTAGATGAAGCCACAAAGGATTACAATAATCATTTCTTGAATATTGCATTAGCATATGGTGGACAATACGAATTAGTTGATGCAGTAAAGAAGATTGGTGAAAAGATTCAAGAAGGAAAACTAAAAGTTGATGAAATATCTAAAAAGGAAATAGAGTCCAATCTATATACATCACATTTACCACAATCATCTCCAGATATGATTTTAAGAACATCTGGTGAAAAAAGATTGAGCGGTTTTTTGATGTGGCAAAGTGCATATAGTGAATTAGTTTTTATGGATATTTTTTGGCCAGAATTTAGAAAAATAGATCTAATGAGAGCAATTAGAACATATCAAGAAAGAAAAAGGAGATTAGGAAAATGATAGAAGAGACATCTGCAGGAATCGTTTTGTTTAGAAAAGAAAATGATGAAAACCTGTTTCTATTATTGCATTATCCCTCAGGACATTGGGATTTTGTTAAAGGAAAAATGGAAAAGAATGAATCACATACTGAAACTGCAGTACGAGAAACTAGGGAAGAAACAGGAATTACAGATATTAAATTTGTTGAAGGTTTTGAAGAATGGATTGAATATAATTTTCAGTTTCAAAAAGAATTAGTAAATAAAAAAGTAGTTTTCTTTTTAGCTGAAACGAAAACTAAAGACATTGAAATTTCACATGAGCATCAGAATTTTATCTGGTTGAACTACATTGATGCCATGGAAAAAACAACATTTGACAATGCAAAAACTGTATTGTCTAAAGCACAGAAAAAATTAATTCAAACTATCTAGTTGTAATTCTTTTGCAACTTTAGACGGATTTTTATCATTAAGAATTGTTCTGCCCACAATTAAATAATTTGTACCAGATGAAAGAACTTTTTTTGCATCACCTCCTTGAGTGCCCACTCCAGGTGAAAAAATATCTAGTTTTTTTCCAGCCTGTTTTGAACAATATTCAATAATTTTAGGAAATGTTGCACCCACAATAATTCCATCCACCTTGCAATCAATTGCCCATTTTAGAAATAACTGATACAGAGGCTGTTTTTTAGCTAATTTTACTTCCATGTCATAGGTTAATTTTGCTTCAGGAGCACTCATGTGACATAGAGTAATCACGCCTTTTCCATTTTTATGAGCATTTGATACGAGATTTTTCAAGCTATCTAATCCCATAATTGGGTTTGCAATAACTGCGTCAAATCCTAATTTCCATAGGTTTTCAATTGTTACAATGTTTGTATTTCCAATATCATTTAGTTTTATGTCAGCAATTACTTGTAATCCATATTTGTGAGCAGTCTTTGTGATATTTTTGATCTCTTTGGTTCCCAATGGTAATAAAAGATGAAAGTTTAGTTTGATTGCGCAAAGGTAGTTATGTAGATTTTCAATATTTTTGATAGTTTTTTGTTCTAGATTTTTTACATTGTGTCCATAGTCGTTAGCTAAGATCACTTTTCCGTGTTTACTAGATATTGTTGAAAGTTTAGTTTTGAATGTGTTCATAATTAACCAGAGGATGGGTCTCTTTTAATTTTATAATTTTGATATAGGAATAACCATGCTCTGAGGGGGAATCAACAAAAAGTGGATCGATTCCATTGTTGGTTGAAAATTTTAGAAATGGTTTTTTTGGATCGGAATCCAAAGTAACATGACAGAAATACGAAGTTCCTTCCTCATTAAAATTCATGAAAACACCGATTAACCATTTTTGACCATGTGGAAATAGAAATAATGGGAAAGGAATTTCATCAAAACCCCAAGTTAGTTTAGCAAGACTAGACATATCTTCTAATTCAATTGGTTCGTATCTATCAAGAGTCCCATTTCCTGGTTTGAGAGTTTTCGGTAATGATTTGATTTTAACAATCGGTGAATACAATTTACTTGAATCAGATGTGGAATCTACAATATCTGATTCTTCTTTTTCACCTTTGATACCATATCGTAGATAATGTCCGTAATTATCTAATGGAGTATAGTAAACAATTGGTTTCTCTTTTAAAATATCCATTTGAACAGAAAGAATTTTTTGGCCATGATAATCATGTAAAAATGAAACACGGGGAGCACGTTCCAACGCACAAACTAATCTTGAAAATTCTAAAGTCGAATGAACTTGAATGTAACGAGGTTGTTTATCAACTAAAGTAGGAGAATCCACAGAAGTTAATTTACAATAATCAAATTAAACTTATCCAACAATTTTTGAGCCTAAGCTCTTCTATCAATTACGTCGTTGATTGCAGGACCTGTTCCAATTATTGTTACAGGCACGTGTAATTCATCTTCAATATTTTTTATAAATGATTTAGCCTCATCAGATAATTCTGTGTATGAAGTCATACCAGCGCATTCTGGATAAAGAACATCTAGTTTTGTGATTGAGATTTGTGTAGCACTGTTAAGCATGATTGCTCTTCGAGCAAGTTCAAAATCAAAATCAGCTGCTCTTCTCTGTCTTCCAGTCACTGTTCCAAATTCAGACCAGCCTTTCTTTTCTGCTTCTTCAAGAGATAATTCTTTTGCTAACGGTCCAGTTCCAACTCGGGTAACATAAGATTTGAAGACAACGATTACTTCATCGACTTTTGTAGGTCCAAGACCTATATCTGCACAAATTCCAGAAGCAGTTACATCTTTTGAAGTAACAAATGGATAAGTTCCATGCCATAGTGATAGAAAAGTTCCCTGAGTACCTTCCACTAGAACATTTTCATTAGAATCTATTGCAGAATTAACTTCATGAGGCACATCAACTATCAATGACGAAAGAGAATCAAAATCTTTTGCTAGTTTCAAAACTCTCATTGCTCTATCAGAATTTGCAGGTCCAGTTCCGGAACCAGTGCTTCCAATTTTTTCTTTTAATTCACCTTTAGAGTCACGATTAAGATGAGATTCTTCAATAATTCCGCAGTGTTTGTCAATAAATGAACGTCCTGAAACACCAAAATCTTCAATTTCCTTATTCAATACTTCAGGGTTAATTACAACACCAGGACCAATCATTACTTTAGAATTTTTATTTAGGAACCCACTTGGAAGCATTCTAACTTTGTAAACTTTATCACCATCTCTAATAGTATGTCCAGCATTTGGTCCTGCTCCCCCTCTAACAATAATTTTTGGATTATCTTTCATTGCCAAATAAGAAATGATCTTTCCTTTACCTTCATCGCCAAAAAATCCCCCAACAACAATTGTAGAAGTCATAATTTCAAACTCATTTTGGTTTATTTAAGCTAAATTGTATACATAGGATTAATATCAGAAATAAAAAAAGATCGATTATTGAGTACTGAAAATTTTGCTGGAAACATAATAGTCAATCTAGCAAATTTACCTGACTTCTTAAGAAAGCCCATTTTGAAAAAACGAATTTCAGAATTTTTTGGTTTGAGTGAAGTTGAAAAAAATGAGATAATTAATAATGCATTAGAGGCAGGTCCAACAATACCATTTCCAAATTTTTCAAAATTGTTTAAAACATGGCTTGAAATTCTAACTACATTTTCTGAAGAGCAAAGGCAGCAAGTTTTTGTTGCATATATTGATGAAATTTTAAAGAATCCAGAAAAATTAATTTTATTCAATTTAGATGGTATTTTAGAAATTTTTATGAGTTTAGAAAAAAACCAACAGGAAATAATTTCTCAAACAGTAAAAAATATTGTTTCAAAATTAAATGAAAAAGAAATCAAAATTCTAATGATAATAATTCCAAATAATGCAAAAAAATCTCTAAATCTTCAAGATTGATTAGGTTCGTCAGGTTTTCTATTATCCTCATTGGAATAATCAATTACATCACCTTCAGGAGACATTACGCCAACAAAGATTTTTTCATGTTTTTTTAATAATTTTCTATGATCAAGCATGGACAGATCTAATTTCATCTCGTTAATGACCATGATTTGATATTCTTTCCATTCTGCCCAACATTTGTTACATGTAGGATATTTTTCAGCAGTCATTGCCAAAGTTTCTTCGTCCGGAATTGAATTCTTACATTTTGTACAAATTCTGCTCATATGATACATTAAAAATTACTATTTTTATCTCTATTGTAGAATATTCCAAGTTTTAAAAATAATAAATTTTCAAGCATATTATGGAATTTAAGCCACTGATTATAGGTGTAGATTGGGAATTACAAATTAATGATAATGATGATTTTAGAGTTTTTAGTAGGATTAGAGACAAAGGAATAATTTTTTCCGCTGAACAAAGATTAAAAATTTTCAAAATGGACAGAGATGAATTTTTAGAATTTATGGGAGATGATTTGGGTGAACTTTCAGAAGACGATAGAGAGTCTTTATTGTGGATTCATTACAGATTATGCAGTGAAATTTATGATGAAATATATCCAGAAAATCAAAGATTACAATAAGTTCTCATACATTAATTCATGACAACCAATAATAATTAATAAAAATAAATTACTTTATGAAAATTAAATGTCCAAAATGCAAAGAAGATGCAATCTTGGCGATGGATTTTTCAAATGTAAAATGTGGTTCATGTGATCTAGACATGTCGTATGGCGAATATATCAAATTTGTTGCTCATAATGTTGCAACATATTCAGATATTTTAGGAGATTATACAGGTAGTACTGAAGGTCATACTGCAGGCTCATTAGATGAATGGGATTAACAAGAAGGTAAAATCATTCATCAGATTAAAATAATTAGTTTTCAAGTTAAGAAATATTGTGGAGTTTTTACTTGAAAATATTCTAAATTTAATTGGATTTTTAGTAGGATTAGGGATTGGGGTAATGTCGCTAATTGGATTTAGAAATACAGGAAGTCCCACATTATTTCGTTTATCAATAGCATTTTTCTCAATTAGTGCAGGATTTTGTGTCATTTGGGTTGGATTTTTGGTTGAAGATTTTATTTTAAAATCAGGAAGTATAGAAAGATGGGTTCAAACATTAGGAATAGCAATTCAGACAGTAGGATATTTCTTTATTGCATTTTCACATAGCATTAAATCATTTTTTCCAAAGACAAAATATTTTAGATCAGTGATAATTTTTCCATTATTTTTAGTATCATCAGTACAACTAGAACATCTATTCAGATCAGTAGGATTTATTCTACTTGCATATGGAGCGATTGAAACTATACTTTCATACTTTGAAAATAAAAATAAAGGTGCAATTTCAGTTTCAGTAGGATTATCACTATTAGCTTTAGGAGAATTTCTTGGATGGTATTCGTTTGTTTTTCCAGAATCAATTCTGTATTCAGCATCTCTCATAATCAAAATTGGTGGATTAATTGCATTGTTTATTCCGGTCAGCAAAGTTCCACTTACAAAGATAAAATTTGATGCTGATTTCGACTAGAAATTATATCCTAGGCTCAAATTTTAAGAATTGTCAAATTCTTTTATCTTAATGGTATAATGCAAAATATCATTTACCTATCATAGAAATTCATAAAACAATTTTTGTAAATGGCAGAGTATAGAACTCATATCAAAATTATCGGAGATATTTTATCCACCACACGTGATGATTTACAAGATGAAGATGGAGCCTCAGTTACTTATCTTATTAGAAAAGCCAATGTTTCACATTCAAGAATTTCAAGAATTCTAAAAACTCTTGTTTCACAAGGACTATTGGAACAAGTACAATGTGATGGAGCAAGTAAATATAAAATTAGTCAAAATGGTAGGGAATTTCTTCAAGCATATTACAAATTCACAAGTTTTGCAGATAATTTTGGATTAAATATTTAAAATTAAAAATCCTCAAACTCATCTAAATCATCATCAAAATCATCTTCAAAATCAGTGATTTCATCATTAGGTAGAGACATTTTTTTTATGAAAAAATTTTGTTTTAAAAACTTATGGAGTGAGATTATTAATAATGAACCTGTTTTTTGAAAATATGATTGTTAAGTGTGATCAAAATGGAATTGATAAAGCACTTTCAATTTACAAAGATGGAGGAATCATTATCTTTCCTACAGATACAGTTTATGGAATAGGGTGTAATCCATATCTTAAAAATTCTGTAAAAAAAATTTATGAAATCAAATCAAGATCAATGTCAAAACCATTACCAATTTTAGTTGATTCAATTGAAACTGCAGAAAAAATTGTTTTTTTTAATAAATCAGCAAAAGAATTTGCAAAAAAGTTTTGGCCAGGACAGCTCACAATGATTTTAGAATTAAAAGATAAAGAATTGGGAAAGATTTTGTCGGTGCAAGAAAAAATTGCAGTAAGAGTTCCAAATAATAATTGTGCAAAAGAACTTTTAAAGAAATGTAAATTTTTGATAGGAACTAGTGCAAATATTTCAGGTAAACCATCATTCACTGATCCTGAGATAGGTAAAAATGAAATAAAAAATTTTGATATTTTTATTGATGGAGGCAAAATCAGCGGTAAAGGTGAATCAACAATTATTGAATTTCATGGTGAAGATTGGAAAATAATCCGAGAGGGTGCTTTGAAAAAAGAGGAATTATCATAAAATGAATCTAATTGTTACTTGCCCTCGAAATTTAGAGGAAGAAACACGTGAAGAAATTACAAGGATAGTCGGAGTAGAGGGGGATGAGAATCCGGAAGTAATAATCACCAAGATATCTGGAATTTTAACAGTAAAAACTACTGTAAATATAATTGATTTAATCAAAAAAGTTAGAGGTATCATTATAGACGAACCATGGGAAATTAGATACATTTCAAGAATTATTCCAATTCAAAATGTAGTTGATACAAAAATTGATGAGATAAAAAAATCCGTAGAAAGTCTTTCAGATAAAATCAATAGAGATGAGAAATATATGATCGAGATTGAAAAAAGAAATTCTAATATTTCTAGTAAAGAAATCATTTCTTCAGTAGCAAAAATTTTTCCAAATAAAGTTTCATTAGAATATCCTGATAAAATTATTCTAATTGAAATATTGGGTTCAAAAACAGGTATTTCAATTATTAGAAAATCAGATATCCTAAGTATTGAAAAAACTAAACGAGATTTATGAGAATAGTACTGATGCTCGCTCCAATAAAATATCCTCTAAAGGATTTTTAGAATAGATACTTTCTAATTCATTTTTTTGGATTTTAAAATATCTTTTTAGAAATAATTCATTTCTCTTTGCAAACATAGGAATTATTTGAACAGTTAATTGTTTTTTTAGTTGGGATAATTGTTTTTTGTTCCCAATACAAATCAAAATAAAATCGTCGTTTGGTTTTATACCAACTGTAGTAATTGCAGATGAGATTTGAGTCATTAATGCAAATCTCATTAAGATATCAGTTTCGATTTTATTAGATAGCAATACATGATTTTTTTGCGAAATAATGGATAGTTTGATAATTTTTTTCAGGTGAGATGAATTTAAAATGAATTTACTAGATATGGCTTGAATGGTTAATTTTGGAAAATGATTTCTTAGTTCTTCAAGAAATTTTACATCGATAATTTTTTCCCCTTTAATTTGATAAATTTGAACATTTTTTGCTAAAAATGTAAAACTTAGAGAGTTTTGTGAACCACCATGAATGATTGGAATCAAACTCACAATGTCACCATCTTTAAGAATAGTTGATAAACCATCTAATGATGCAGAATCAACTCCATTAATTGCAAGCAATGTATTATCAAGGTCTAGATTTTCAGTGTTTGAGGGTTTAATTTTATCTAAAATTTCTATTAATTCATTAATTGAAATATTCGATTCTGAGACAGAGGTTTGCTCAGTTTGATAAATTTTTTTAGCACCCCCAATAAATTTTACAGTAATCATCAATCTATGAAAAATTTAGTGAAATTAAAATCTAATTTATGATTCTTCTTGATTATCAATAACTAGTTCTTCTGAACTGTCATCAGTAGTAGATTCAATAGTATCAACTACTTCTGTAGATTCTGTTTCAATTTCTTCTACAAGATCATCAGTAATTTCTTCAGTTACATTTTGTCTCTGAGCTCTAGAATGCTCATGTCTAGCTTGTTTTGCTTTTGCTTCTCTAACTTCTTTTTTGATAAATTTTGTGATATATCCAGCGACTTCATTTTTTAGTCCTTTTGAACGAACAATCGAAACCTGATCTAAGATTTTTTTATTATCTCCAAAATCTTCACCAAATTTTGACTTGTGTTGAGCCATTACTTCAAAGGAAAGTCGTTTGATTCTATCCACGAGACGAGTAAATACAGGGGACTTTTATACCTATATTCCAAGGTAGGCAATTGAATTTTTTTCTAAAATTTCAACCATCTCATCATATGTTATTTTGAGTACTTTTGAAATGTTGAAAATCACACTAGGTATGAAAGTAATTTGTCCAGACTTCATCTCAAAACATCGTGAGAATCTAACCGGTCCATCAGTTTCAACAAGAATTTGAGACAAATCAGTTTTAGAAATAAGTGATTTTTTATCATCGGCATAAACCGAAACAGGTCCAAAGGATACATAGAATCCTAAATCCATTGCTTTTTGAAGTTGTTTTTTACTTCCATCAAACCAATGCAATAATGCATGTTTTGTACTGAAACTAGACATCACGTCAAAAATATCATCTAGACTTTTCCGTGAATGAATTGAAACTGGTTTTTCGTATTTCTCTGCCATACTGAGAAAAGTTTCAAAAACATTTTTTTGTATAGGATAATCAGCATCATTTTTACAATATGTAGGATCTAATCCAATTTCACCAATTCCGATTATTTCATTGTGGTTTTTTCTAATTAATTCCACACAATCAGATATATTTTCAGTTGCGAATTCTGGATGAATTCCTAAAAAAGGTAATATCAGATTACTTTTTTTAGATAGATTAAGAGTTTCAAGGGAATTGGCATAGTTCATTGAAACACAACATGATTTAATCTGTAAAAATTTCATTTGGTTTAAAATAATTTCAATATCTTCAAAATAATCTGTATCTGAAAGATGAATATGAGAATCAAAGAGCCAAACCATTCTAAACCTAACTAACTCTAGTCTGTATAAATCGATTCCTTAGTGATTTTTTTTAACTCGTTATGTTTTTTCATAAATTATTAAAATTTAGGATATGAAGTCATCAGAATTGGCATTATCTGCAATGTATAGAATTTTGAAGAAAGCTGGTGCAGAGAGAGTTAGTGAAGAATCTGCAGAAGAATTAAGAAAAGTGTTAGAAGATTTGGCAGATAATATTGGAAAAAATGCTGTAGATATGGCAAAACATGCAGGTAGAAAAACAATAAAGTCTGAGGATATCAAATTAGCATCTAAAACACTTTCTTGAGCAATCTAAAGAGTTTAATTAATCGCGATAAATTTTGAAAAACGGTACTCTGGCAGAACGGTCATGCGTGGGCCTGCAAAGCCTTTTCAAGGGGGTTCGACTCCCTCGGGTACCTTATTCTACAACTACTTGTGCTTTCATCCAGGGATGTAAAGTACAATAGTAATCAAAGACACCAGAGTCATCAAAAGTATAAGAAAATGATTGAAGGTATTCCATATAGCCACTATCAAAAAGACCAGTCGGTTCATCGTAAAATCCCGATGTTACGCTATGAAATGCAGAATCCTCATTTAGCCAAGTAACTGTCTCGCCTTTAACAATATTGACCATTGATGGAATGTAACATCTATCAATTTCCTCACAACCTGGTCTTGAGACTTTGGTAGGCATTATTACATCTGCATCAACACTATTCTCAATTTCTTCGATTTCAGAACTTATTTCCGATTTGTCAGAAGCTACAGATAGAACACCAACAATTATTAGAATTGGTAGAAAGATTGAAAGTGGAATTACAATAATTTTATTCATATTTCATTCATCTAAAGTTATAACATAATTACCAAATTCTCTAAATATATAGCATTTTAGAAAATACATGTCAAACAATGGAAATGGATTATTAGAATACATTCCAGGTTCTAAAGTTTTGTTAGTTCAAAAAAATTCCAGTATGCCCTTAGAGGGGTTTGCAGAAAATATTAGAATCAGTATTACCGAATTTGCTGAAAATTCAAAAAATGAAGTTGAAAAAGGTAATAATTTTCTCCAATGGGTTTTAACTAGAGTTTTTGAAGCAACTGAAGATGATGCTGCAGATGCAATTATTGACGGTGCAAATGATCTAGGAATTGATGCATATTTACCTGTAGATTTTTCAGATAATACAATTAGACTATTTCAATCAAAATATGGTTCATCACATTCTATGGAGGCAATAGCAAAATTTAGACAAGATGTGGAGCGATTATTAGATAAAGATGTGGCAAAGATTAGACCAGAACTGGCACAATTGATTACAAAGATCAAAGAAAAAAATTTGAAAATAAAATGTTGTTATGTGACTAATCAAAAAGTCGATTACAAAGATGATATTATAGAAATAATTGATGAGGAAAAAATCATTAACAGACTTTGGGAGAGAATCAAGAAACCAGCTGCTGGAAAAAAATCCTCAATCAGACTTGAAAAAATGCTTAGACATGAAAATACAATTTTAGGAATTCTAAAATTAAGAGAATTGACTGATTTTGTGAGTAAGAATAGAGATTATGTGTTTGAATCCAATATCAGACAATGGATGCAATTCAAAACTACTGTCAATAAAGGATTGAGAGACACATTACAAAATAATCCAAGTAAATTCTTTTTTTATAACAACGGAATCACCATCGTTGTTAGTGATTTTAATGAAATTGAAGAAAATTTAATTGAATTACATGCACCACAAATTGTTAATGGTGCACAAACATCAAATTCAATTTTAGATCATGCAAAAAGAACGAAAAATATGGAAGGTTCAATGACAGTTACGATAATCAAAGCTGATGATGAACAAGAACAAAATAATATTACAAAATATCGAAATTCACAAAATTCAGTTAGAGGAAAAGATCTAGTTTCCTTAATGGATTTCCACAAGTCAATTAAATCACAATTAAGAAACTCTGGATATTTTTATGAGATTCAAGCAGGTTCGTTTGATAGTAAAACAAAATCACAACAATCAGATTACTTTGGTGATATAACATATAATGAATATCTTCCAGACAATCACAAAAAAGTAATTGTTGCAAAAGATGCAATTCAAGCGTTAGTTGCAGGAGTTGAACAAAGACCTACAGAGGCATATAGTTCTCCAGCACAATTTTTACCAAGAGGAAGTAAATACGATGATATTTTCAATGATAATCTCAAAGATGATTATAGAGTTTTACTTTATCCATATTTGGTAAAAGAGTATGCAAAAAAATCTTTGAAATATGGAAAAAAAGGTGGACATAAAACAAAAAGATACGCAACATTGTTTTTTGTCGCTGTTTATTTCAGAATTTTAAAAAATAAAATTTTAGAATCAAAGGGAGATTTTAAATCAGACATTCGAAAAGTTGAGCCTATTTTTAGAAGTTTCAAATTAAATTCACGCATATTGAGATTAACAGATATCGTAGTTACAAAATTTCTAGAAGATACAGTTGTCGATGATGAAATAGAGCTTGCTAACACTAAACATAATTTCTTCTCTCAGCATGTTTGGAATGATACAATGCTTAGAGTAATTGATAAAAAAATAAGACAAGAAGAAGACGAAATTGTGTCCCTTAAGAAATTAACCAATAATTTACTTTGAGTGGGTAAAGTCCAACCAAGTAAAAATCTTGCAGGAGGTTTACATTGGTCAGAGCTTTACCTATATCATGTCCCCAGTAGTAATATTTAACATAATTTTTTGATTATTCCAGAATGTTTTTTATATTGAATTATTAGAGGAATATCGATTTGGGCAAAAGTGAGAAATGTAAAATTTGTAGTGAACAAATAGTACAACGCTACGTTCCAATGGATGAATGGAATATGGAAGGCCCAATGTGTGGAAAATGTTATTCAAAGAAACTTGATGAACATTATCCAGGGGATCATATCAGGGTCAACAAAGAACTAGATTGATTATTTTTTTGAGAATTTATTTGAATTAAAACAATTCCAAACTAAGGGTTCATCTTTAATTTCAGACTCGTTAAGAAATTTGATGTCAGTTATGGTTTTTTTTCTTTTAAGTAAATTTACTTGGAAACTAGAAAACTTTTTGCAACTACAATCGTTGTAAAGGCATACATCATCATCTCCTTCATCATGATCTACTGCTTCATGACCACAATTACAGATTGCATCTTTTTTTGAATCGTTTAGAGTTTTTTCAGCATATACACCAAATCGTAAATACGCCTCTCCACCATGACCTTTTTTGAATCGTGTGTAATTTTCTGAATTGGGTAAGATTTTATAAAATGATAGATTGGTATCAGGTTTTTGAGAATCTGCCCCCATGATAAACCAGTAATTATCATCAAACTCAACAAATCTAATTTTGATACTTGGATCAACCCAGAAATGTATTGTATCATGCCAAAGATTTGTGGATTCCTTTCTATCTCCAAAAAGTGGAACAACATTCATTCTAAGGTCATAGTACCTGTACGCAACTCCTAAAAAGTCATCATACCAAGGTATTGATGAAATATCAGACAATAGGGAGATTAAATAGGAATATTATTTATCTGATCTGAAAATTTGTAATACCCTTATATCTGAGATAGAAACTAGAATACCTATGGTTTCCTATAGAACTAGTATGCAAATTGTAGCTGATCTTCTAACTGCTACAGAGCAATCTGGACAAGAAGGTATCAAAACAACTTCACTTCTAACAAAGGCAAACTTATCACATTCAAGACTATCAAAGTTTCTTGAAAATCTAACTGGAGCAGGACTAATCAATAGAATCGAATATGATGGAAAAAACACATTTGTCATAACTCCAAAAGGCAGACAATATTTAGAATCATATGCAAACTTTTCTAGTATTGCAGAATCATTTGGTTTAGAACTCTAAACTACTTTTTAGATCTTCTTTTTGCATTTCTTGCTTGTCTATCTTTTTTATCCTTATAGGAACTATAGATAACAATTGCAATAATTCCAGCAATTGCACCATAAAATAATAAAATTAACGGCTGTTCACGTAGTTGACCAGTAGAAGGATTGAAAAATGAAATTGGAATACTTACAATCATAAAAATCAAAATTATCAGCAGATATTTGTCCATAATTTTGAATTATAACAAAACCATATATCTTTTTGAAATATTGAGAAATAGATAGAACATTGTCGAAAATGCTGGATCTGATAGGATTAGCTCTTGTAGTAATAATGTCATTAGGTTTTGTAGGCTTGTTTCAACCCTCAATTGAACCAGGATTATCTCCATTGTTCTGGGGTTGTGCAGGTGCAACATTAATGATCATTATTTTCAAAAAAATGAAAAAGAAACAAGAAGATAATTCAGAATAACTATAATGAATGTTAAGAATTGATCAATTTTCTATAAACCGACAGATCTATAAAGGACAAATCATTGAAAAATTACAGAGGATATGACAGAACAAACTAAACAATGGTGGGAAGGTTTAGGAAAAGAATTAGAAGTAGATATTGAAACTTTTACTGAATAAAAGCAATTAAAAAAATTTTGAAATATTAAAGCCTCGAGCGGGATCTGAACCCGCGACCTAACGCTTACGAGGCGTTCGCTCTACCAGGCTGAGCTATCGAGGCATGTTTGGAAAAATTCATCAGAGTTAATAAAAAGTCTTTCCGAGTTTCATTGAAATGAAAAAAACAATTTCGGGAATTCGAGGAATTTTTGGTTCAGATTTAACAATTAAAGAAACAATGGAATTTTGTAATAATTTTTCATCATTAATCAAGTCGAAAAAATGCATTATTGCGAGAGATACAAGACCTTCAGGTGAAATTATGAAGGAGGTATCAAGTGCAGTACTCTTAAAAAATGGAATTGATGTATATGATTTGGGTTTAGCACCTACTCCAGTAGCATTCAGAGAATCAAGAAAGTATGGCGCAGGAATAATTGTAACATCATCACACAATCCTATTGAATGGAATGGATTGAAATTCATTTTAGATGGAAGAGGAATAAACGAATCAGAATTACCAGAGATTCTGAAAAAACAGAATTTAGAAAATATCAAAATAGGAAATGAAGAAAAAATCTCATCAAATTATGTTCTAGAGGCTAAAGAGATAATTGGAGAAAATCAACAGAAATCTAAAATAATAATTGATGTAGGTGGAGGAGCCGCAAAAAACTATGCTGCAAATTTACTAGAAAGTTTGGGCTGCGAAGTCAGTATAATTAATAATGAATTAAAAAACTGTAATCGAGGTCCAGATCCTACATCAGATAAACTTGATGAGATAAGCACAAAATCTAAAAATTTTGATATAGGTTTTGCATTTGATCTTGATGGTGACAGAGCAGTCGTAGTAAAAGATGGAATAAAACAAACACCAGATATCACTTTAGGATTGGGCATTGCAAAAACATTACAATTAGGATTCAAAAAATTTGTAATTAGCATCGATACTAGTGTAGCAATTGAGAAATTTATCAAAGAACATGGAGGAATTGTAGATAGATCGAAAGTTGGAGAAGCGAATGTTATTGAAAAAATAATTAAAACAAATGCAGATGCGGGTGGTGAAGGTAGTAGTGCAGGATTTATTTTTCCAAAATTCAATTATTGTCGTGATGGCATTTTAACGGCGGGTTTTATTTCATCAATGATACACGATAAAACATATTTTGAAATTCTAAAGTTCATGGAAAGTTTTTACCAATTAAGAGAAAAAACTCAAGTGGATTCTAATCTTCATGATAATGTAATTGAAGAATTATCAAAAAAATTCAATCATAATTTTTCAGAAGTAAATGAAATGGATGGAATTAAAGGAATTATTGATGAGAATAGTTGGGTTTTAATCAGAAAGTCAAACACAGAAGACATCATACGAATTTCTGGAGAATCTAACGACATTGAAAAATGTAAAAAGATAATTCAAGAGAATATAAAATTAGTTAATGATATCTATGAAAAAATTAGATGAAAAAGAAATAATTGAAAAAATTCAGAGGGGTTTAGACAAAAAGAAATTTCTCTCAGACGATGTAGAAAGATTTGAGATTGATGGAAAAAAATTTGTTACTAAAGTTGACACTTTTGTAGAAAGTACAGATAAACCTGAAAAAATGACAATGTATCAGGCGGTGAGAAAAAGCATTATTTCATGTGTAAGTGATTTTGCTTGTAAGGGTGTAAAACCTCAATATGCAATCATTTCAATGAACTTGCCAAGAACATTAAAGCAAAAAGATATTCAAGATATTACAAAAAGTCTCAAGAATTCATCAAAGGAATTTGGAATTAAGATTTTAGGAGGCGATATGAATGAAGGTAGAGAATTTGTTTCACATGTATGCATGTTCGGCAAGTCTCAAAAAAATATCAAAAGAAATGGTGCAAAAAATAATGACATAATTTTTGCTACTGGACCATTTGGTTTAACAGGTGTAGGAATGAAAGTTCTTCTTGAAAATAAAAAAGGCGATAGAAAATTTGTCCAAGAATGTGTCAAATCAGTATTAATGCCAAAATCCAGACTAAAGTTTGGAATCAATGTTAACAAGTTCATCACATCATCAATGGATTCTAGTGATGGTCTTTCAACAACATTAAATGAAATGGCTACTCAAAGTAAAAAGAAATTTCTGATTGAAAAAATTCCTACAAAAAAAGGTGTTTATGATTTTGCAAGATTGAATAAAATCGATTCATTTAATTTAATTTTTGATGCTGGTGAAGAATTTGAATTTATTTTTACAGCAAACAAAAGATTTGAAAAGAAAATTTTAAGTCTTGCAAAAAAATCCAGAATACCAATTATTAGAATTGGCTATGTAATTTCAGGAAAAAATGTATTTTTGAAAGATGGAAAAATTTTAAAAAAAATTGAAAATTTTGGATGGAGTCATTTTAAATAATTATTCACCATACTTTACATCTCTATCAACATTATTCACGATACTGAAAATTTTTTCAGCAGGTAAAACTGAGACACATTCATTCATCCATTGTTCATCTAATTTGAGTAATCTATCCCTATCACTCTCAGGAAGATCATCAGGTTCTGATTCAGGATATAGTAAATGCATTTTGTACCCCTCATTTGCAAGATATTGGCATTTGATCTCTTGGGGCGTCATTCCAGAATCTCCAGAGGGTATCAAATATTGAAATGATATTGAACCAATCAATATTACAGCAAAACCAACTATGACACACAAAATAAGAATTGAAGCCACGTTTAAAATCGGATTTTACAGTATAAGTAGAATTTTGAATTAATATAGACTAAAAATGAGAGTCGTGTTGAAAATCAATGTTTTTTAAACCCCTAACGGTGTGGTAGTCATTGTCAGAAATTGAAGCCGAAGTAGAGGAAGTCGAACTAGAAGAAAGTGTCGAAGTGGAAGATACTGAAGTTCAGACTGAGACTCAAACTGAGACTAAAAAGGATGGACCTGAAAAATGGGGAATTGCCCATATTTACAGTAGTTACAATAATACAATTATTCACATGACCGATCTTACAGGTGCAGAAACTGTATCAATCAGTTCAGGTGGAATTCATGTGAATGCCGATAGATACGAATCATCACCATTTGCAGCAATGAAAGCAGCTAATGCAGTTGTAGAAGCTGCCAAAGTTAAAGGATTTACTGGATTTCATATCAGAGTTAGAGCAGTAGGTGGAGTTGGTTCCAGAGTTCCAGGTCCAGGTGCTCAAGCAGCAATTAGAGCTTTAGCCAGAGGAGGATTTAAGATTGGAAGAATTGATGATGTTACACCTATACCTCATGACACCACTAGAAAGAAAGGTGGAAAAAGAGGAAGAAGAGTCTAGTCAACTACTTTGATTTTTACATTACAATTTTTGGAATTAAAATAGTCCGTCATAAATTTAGCAAATTTTTCTTTATCATTTGAGAAACGATATCTTTGAATCATATCTGCAAATTTCTTTTCAATTCCATCCTGTAATTCAGATTTAAAAGAAATTTTAAAAAAAGTCCAACCGAAATTGTCTACAGGTTCACTAAGTGAGAATCCATTATATGCACTTAACAGAGTTTCCATATGAGATAATGCCTTTTTAATTTGTAAAAGATCATCAAGATAATTTTTTGTTGAGATTTCTAAAATTATTGCCATATCAATCCTCGTCAGTTTGATTACTCAATTTATCAGTCAAAGAAACAAACTTGCCATCTTTTTCCACATTAATTTTTGTCTCCATTCTAACACTTATTCCAACAGCCCTAAAAAGTGACAATAATTTTCCACCATCAAGAGTTTCATTAATCTCTCCAGATGAAATTAATTCAGATAATTTTTGAATAATCATTTTAGTTTCGTTTGGAAATTGATTTTCTGCGTTTTGAAGAACTTCTAATCCTCTAAAGCCCAATCTTTCCAACACAACATCTCGTGAATTTTTTGTAGGGGTTGAATTTGGCTCAGGTTGATTTTGAGTCTGACTGTTCTGAATATTTCGCTGCATCTCAGCTAAACGTTTAGCTTTTAATCTTTCTAATTCAGAATCGTCATTACTCAACCTTTGATCACTCCGATTGGTACCAATTTAGCTACCTTTGTAGCAATTCCTAATGAGTGAGAAACATCGACTACAGAATCAACATCTTTGTAGGCGCTGGGAGTCTCTTCAACTACACCGTCTCTGGTGAGAGCCTTGATGAAAATTCCTTTATCATTGAGAGATTTTTTGACTCCTTCTTCCGTAAAATTTCTTCTAGCTTTTGACCTAGACATGGTTCTGCCTGCACCATGAGCAGTAGAACCAAAACTAAGATCCATCGAATTTGGCTTTCCAAGTAAAATCCAACTAGCAGTTCCCATTGAACCAGGAACTAAAACAGGTTGACCTAAATTTCGATATTTGAAAGGAATCTCATCACGATTTGCAGGAAATGCTCTAGTAGCACCTTTTCTATGAACCACTAATTTTCTATCTTCTCCATTGACTTTATGTTTTTCAACTTTAGCAATATTGTGTGCAACATCATAAACTAACTTCATATCTAAATCAGATTCAGATTGATTGAAAACACGTTCAAATGATTTTCTTGTCCAATGAGTAATCATTTGTCTATTACTCCATGCAAAATTCAATGCAGAAAACATTGCTTTTCTATATGATTCACCCTCTTCAGAAGAATTTGGGACACACGCAAGTTCTCTATCAGGTAATTCAATTTCATATTTACTCATTGCTTGTTCAGAAATTCTCAGGTAATCACTACAGACTTGATGACCAAATCCACGGGAACCACAATGAATTAAGACAGTAATAGTTCCCTCTGTAATACCCATTTTTTCAGCAGCAGCTTCATCATGTATCTCTGCGACTTTTTGAATTTCAAGAAAATGATTTCCTGAACCAAGACTTCCTAATTGTGGTGCACCTCTCTTTCTTGCTTTATCTGAAACTTTGTTAGGATCAGCATTTTTTATTTGACCGTTTTCTTCACACACATCTGAATCATTTGATGAACCATAACCGTTATCAATTGCCCAATTAACTCCATTAACTAAAACCTCATCTAATTGAGAGTTAGATAATTTTACTGCACCTTTAGAGCCGACACCAGATGGAATGGAATTAAAAAGGTCAGTTACCAAATCTTTGAGTTTTTGTCTTACATTGTCTTCAGTAAGATTTGAACGGAGTAGTCTTACTCCACAGTTGATATCATATCCTACTCCACCAGGACTAATCATTCCTTCCTCAGCATCCATAGCAGCAACTCCACCTACTGGAAATCCATAACCTTCATGACCATCAGGAAGAACTACACTATGACCAACTATGCCTGGAATTGAGGCAACATTTCGTGCCTGCATAATAGTTCTATCAGATAGCATTTTTTGGAGTAATTCATCATTAGCGTAGATTCTAACAGGAACTTTCATTCCAGAGTTAGAATCAGCATCAATCTGATATTGATTTTCACCGATTTTTTTAGGAGTATTTGAAGACATGTTATCAGCTAAATACTTTTTGTTCCAATTTTAATCATAGGAATTTCCTCAAAAAACTAAGCATAAGTAGATTTATTTTCGATATATTTTAACAAAAATTATTGGCAATATTACCTATCGATAATGGACGTTATGGAACAAAAGAAATGATGGAAATCTTTAGTGAACAAAAAAAGATTAACTATCAATTAGAAATTGAAGGTGCTGCAGCATTATCTCAAAGTGAAATTGGAATGATCTCAAAAAGTATAGGAAAAGAAATTCACAGAGCAGCAATGTCTGGAAAAATAACTGCAAAAAGAATTAAACAACTTGAAGCAAAAAGTGATCATGACACTGCAGCTTTAGTTGAATCATTAAGTGAGAAATGCAGTAAAAATGCAAGACCATGGATACACTATGGATTAACAAGTAACGATTTAGTTGATACAAGTAACTCTATGCAGATGCGAGATGCATTACAAATTATTGAACCAAAAGTTGCAAAGATTGCATCTATTTTAGCAAAAAAAGCAGTAAAACATTCCAAAGTTCCAGCAGTTGGAAGAACACATGGACAACATGCAAGTATCATTTCATTTGGATTAAAATTTGCAAACTGGGCAGCTGAGATGGCAAAACATGTAGAGAGAATAGAAGAAATTAAGAAAAGAATTTTGATTTGTAAGACATTAGGGGTTGTTGGAACAGGTTCTCTTATGGGTGCAAAGTCATTGGAGGTACAAAAACGAGCAGCAAAGAAATTGAAATTATATCCTGCTGAAGTTACAACTCAAGTTGTTCCAAGAGAAAGATATGCTGAATATGTCTTTGAAATGGCATTAATCGGATCCACATTAGAGAAAATTGCAATTGAAGTTAGAAATCTCCAAAGAACTGAGATAGGAGAAGTTGCTGAGCAATTTAAGAAAGGACAGATGGGAAGTAGTGCTGTTCCTGTAAAGAGAAACCCAATCAAAAGTGAGCGTGTATCATCATTATCGAAATTAGTTAGAAGTCAAGTTGCATTAGCGTTTGAAAATATTCCACTTTGGCATGAGCGGGATTTATCAAATTCAGCTAATGAGCGATTTGTGATTCCTACAGTTTCAATTCTCGTAGATGAAATGCTTGAAACAATGACTAGAATTGTGGATAATTTGTTGGTGAATGAAAAGAGAATTGTTGATAATCTTTTAATCACAAAAGGACAGATATTTGCTGAATTTGTTCTTGAAGCACTAATCAAGAAAGGAGTTCCCAGATTTGTTGCATATAGAGATGTCCAGCGAGTTGCATTTCTAGCAAATGACAAGGGAATGTTATACAAAGATGCAATCAAAAATGATAAAGCATTCTCATCAAAATTAACTGAAAAAGAGATTGATGCAATATTCTCTCCAGAAAAACACTTGGGTGCATCATCCAAAATTATTAGTAACGTAAATCAGTCTGTTCAAAAAACTGTAAAAAAATTCATCTAGTTTTTAGTAAGGTTTTATGAATTTTTGAACCATACTGTAATGCTTTCTTTCTTTTGTTGTATGAAACTTCTGGAACGTTAACTTGTCTAGCTAATTTTCTAATCATATGTTTACGATAAAGATCTTCTGAATCAGTAATTTTCTCGGTTATTGGGACATTCTTTGCATAGTCAATAAAATCTTTAGACAGTAGGGGTTGCAAGATACTCACTCCAAATTCTGATGCAATCATATTGACTGCCTTCATCATTTTTAATTCATTATCAAGTTTGGCATCCATGACTTCAATAATCTTTGATTCCCCTCCCAGAAAGGCATCTCTATAGGCATTATATCCACAAAATAACTCATCAATTCCATTTGCAGTTACTACAGTACTAATTCCTAAACTCTTTGCAAGCTTTGATACATAGTAAAACGCAATACAATTTTCGTTCCAAGATAAATTATCAGTTTTAATTTTTTCATTAATCATAGTTGGTATTGATGGAAAATCTTTTGAATCAATTTCTAAAATATGATGAGAGTAATTCAATTGTTCATTAACTTCTTGTGCAAACAAAATATCATGCGATTGTGCAAAACCAATTGTTAGAAGCACGATATCATAATTCATTTCTTTACAAATTTTTGCAATTAATGTGCTATCAACACCTCCAGAAAATGCAATACCAATTTTTTTGTCTATCACAGTTTCAGAAATCGCACTAGTTATTTCCTCAAATAGTTTTAGATATTTCTCATCCATCATATCCTTCAAATCTACCAAGGCTAATGAATTAAACCCTTTAACTATTAATTTTGGAACAATTCATAATAGATTATGAGATTATCACCAGATGAAATTGATGATGAAATAAAAAATCTACCAGGATGGAGTGTTGTAAATGAGAAACTACACAGAGAAATCGAATTCGATAGCTTTAACCAAGCATTTGGATTTATGACTAGAGCAGCAATGGAGATTGAAAAAATGAATCATCATCCAGAGTGGTTTAATGTATACAACAGATTAACAATTGATTTAATGACCCATGATGCTGGAGGGATCACAAGAAATGATATCAATCTAGCCAAAATACTTAATTCTCTAGTTTGAAAATATTCTAGGCACAAAAATTTCAGAATTTATATAATGACTCCAAGTCAGTTGACATTACATGACGACAAGTCCTACAATATTGGATTCAGATTTCAAATACATTGACAAGAAAGGAAACCTGATGAAAACTCGTACCGAATTGACAGTTGCTCAAATGTTAGAGTTTCTTGAAGATGATTATGAATATAATCACAAGATTACATTGAAAAATGGAACTGAAGTAGTAGTGGATTTCAAAACTAGTAAAGGACTTATCGAAGTTATTGATAATGAAGAAGATATTACAAAATACAAACAAATCAAAGAAGATTTTCCTGATGAAAAAGTTATGGCAATTGGACACGGAAAATATGCTGCACAACTAAAAGAGTTGCAAGATATTGTATTTTATGACAAAACACCGCAAACTGGTTCTATCTTTTTAGATGATGGTTCGTTTGCATTTGATTATGCTCATATACTTCCACTTGTCGAAAAATGTTCTATCTTACATGGACATACATCTTCAGTAATGGTAGAATTGGTTGGACAGATGAAAGATAATTTACTTGTAGATTTTGGAGTAGCAAAAAGAATTGTTAAAGAAGTTCTAGGCGCATTTGATCACAAGTTTTTCATTAATAGAAAGTATATGAAATCTGAAGACGAATCTCATTATGTAATTTCATTTGAGGGTCCTAAAGGAATGTTTGAGTTACAAGTACCAAAAAACACAACTTATCTATTGGAAGGTGAGGCAACTGTTGAAAATCTTTCAAGTGAATTAATCAAACTACTAGCACCTAAAATGCCATCAAATGTAGAGGCAGTAGGTGTTTACATCTATGAGGGTTACAATAAAGGATCCCACATAATATCAAACATTTCAAAAGATAATTTGTAAAATGGACCCAAAAATTACTGAAAAGGCTTGGAATCCAGAATTAGAAGCACAGGTTTTGAAGAAATGGCAGGACTCAGACATTTACAAATTCACTCCAACTGATGAGAACTACACCATAGATACTCCACCTCCATACCCATCAGGCAGACCTTGGCACATTGGAGCTGCTGCTCATTATTCTCAGATAGACATGATTGCAAGAACTGCTCGTATGAATGAGAAAAATGTCTACTTTCCAATAGGAATTGACAGAAACGGATTACCTGTAGAATTCTACACTGAAAAAAAACACAATATCAGAATGAGAGAGACAGACCGTGAAGAATTTTTGAATTTATGTAGAGATGCACTTGATGATTTGGAAGAAGAAATGGTATTGATCATGACAAATCTTGGTTTGAGTGGAGATTTGAAGAATCATTACAGAACAGACTCTCAAGAATACAGGGCGTTAACACAATCTACGTTTATCTCGTTATGGAATGAAGGAAAAATAATTCTAGCAACAAGACCTAACAACTATGATTGGGTTTCAGGAACCACTATTGCAGATGCAGAAATTACATATCAGGACTTGCAAACAAAATTAGTTCATATGAGATTCAAGATAAAAGATACAGACAAAGAAATCATTATTGCAAGTACTAGACCAGAATTACTATGTGCATGTAGAACAATCATTGTTAATCCTGAAGATGAAAGATACATTCCATTTGTAGGAAGTAAAGTAATTGTCCCAATCACTAATGCTGAAGTTGAAATCAAAACTCATCATTCAGCCAAACAGGATTTTGGTTCCGGAGCAGTGATGGTTTGTAGTTATGGTGACCAAAATGATGTAGCACTGTTTAGAGAGATGGAACTAGAAGAGATTGTTGCAATTGGTTTAGATGGAAGAATGACACAAGCAGCAGGAGATTATGCAGGATTAAAGCCAAAACAAGCAAGAGAAAAAATTATTGAAGATTTGGAATCAAAAGGATTTGTGGAGAAAATTGAGGAAATTTCTCACAGAACTCCAATTTCTGAAAGAAGTAAGATTCCAATCGAAATCATTCCAATGGAAGAATATTATCTTAAACAAAAGGACTCAATAGAAAAAATGAGAAAATTAGGGTCAGAAATCACTTTCTATCCAGCTATGCATAAACAAATTTTGATGAACTGGCTTGATTCAATTTCAATTGATTGGCCAATTTCTAGGAGGAGATATTATGGAACAGAGATTCCAATATGGTATTGCTCTAGTTGTAAAGAACCTCATGTTCCAGAACCTGGGAAATATTATCAACCCTGGAAAGAAAAATGTCCAATAGAAAAATGTTCAAAATGTGCTTCAACTGATTTTATTGGTGAAGATAGAACATTTGATACTTGGATGGATTCCAGTGTATCACCACTATTTGTTTCAAAATATCACAAGGATAAAGAATTCTTTGAAAAAGTCTATCCTACATCAATTAGACCTCAAGCAAAAGACATAGTTAGAACATGGTTGTACTATACACTTTTGCGTTGTGATCAATTGACAAGTAAAAAACCATGGAATGAAGCATGGATTATGGGATATGGTCTTGATGAAAATGGAATGAAAATGAGTAAGAGTAAAGGTAATGCTATTGATCCTTTGCCAGTAATTGAAAAATTCGGAGCTGACACGTTTAGATTTTGGAGTGCTAGTGAAGTTAATCATGGATATGATTTTAGATGTAATGAACAAAAAATAGAGTCTACAAAGAAATTCTTGAGTAAGCTATGGAATGTTTCAAGATTCTTGTCTAGTTTTCCTGTTGTTAAGGAAGGCAAACCAACTACAGTGGATAAATGGATTTTATCTGAATTAAATAACTTAGTTAAAGATTGTAAGAAAGGATATGATGAATACAATTTCTTTGTTCCAGCAATTGCAATTAGAGAGTTTACTTGGAACTTGTTTGCAGCTCATTACATTGAAATGGTCAAAAAACGTGCGTATGGAGAAGGATTTTCTGATGAAGAACGAGATGCAGCAATCTACACTTTGCATAAAGTGCTATCGACAGTTTTGAAATTATTGGCACCAATTACTCCATTTATCACTGAACATTTGTGGCAGACATTATACTCTGAAACCAGTATTCATAAAGAAAGACAAGCTGAAGCAGAAGAGGTAGAAGATTATTCCAAAACTACTGAAGAAGTTGTTCAGTTTAATTCCAAAGTATGGAATGAGAAAAAGACAAAGGGATTGTCATTAAAGGATTCCATTTCAATTCAAGTTCCTGAGAGTTTGTCAGAATTTAAGAAAGATTTGCAGTCAATGCACAATTTGGAAGTCTAATTCTTCAAGGAACTAATAAGATTTAGAAAATACTTTTGAACAGATGTATCTTGAGTTAATTCAGGATGAAATGCAGTGCCAATAACATTTCCTTTTTTGACTGCAACTATTTTCTCATTAAATTTTGAAAGTATTTCCACTCCATCACCTACTTCAGAAATTGCTGGAGCACGAATAAAGACGCCACGATATTTTGGAATACTCATAGATTCCAAAGAAATATCAGATTCAAAGGAATCCTTTTGACGTCCAAATGAATTTCGTTCGAGTTTAATATCTAGAATATTTAGAAGTGGCTGATTTGTAGTTCCAACAATACGGTCATTTGCAGTATTTGAGAGCATAATCATTCCTGCACAAATTCCCAATACAGGCATTCCGCTATCAATTTTTTCCTTTAAGGTCTTAAGAGAACCATTAACCAGTGAAAGTTGTCCAATAGTAGTACTTTCTCCTCCAGGAATTACAACACCATCTAATTTTGAAATCTCATCAGAAGTCATTACTTGACTAATTTCTGCATCGATTTTCAATTCTGTTGCAGCCTTTACTAAAGACAAAACATTTTCTTGAACATCACCCTGAATGGCAAGAATTCCTACTTTAAGAGTCATGCAGAACCACCACGATCTTGCATACGTAATTCAAGAGTTTTTACATCTAAACCAATCATGGATTGTCTTTCATCAATCATCTTTTGAGCTTCTTTTACTTTATCAGATTCATTCCAAAATGTGGTAGCCAAAACAATTGCTCTTGCTCTTTCTTTAGCATCATCTGCATTAAAAATTCCAGAACCAACAAAGATACCATCACATCCCAAAGACATCAGATATGCTGCATCAGCAGGAGTTGCAATTCCACCAGCAGCAAAATTGACAACAGGTAATCTCCCAATTTTTGCAGTTTGTTCTACAATATCATAAGAAACCTTAAACTCTCTTGCCATTCTAACCAGTTCTTGATTATCTCCTGAATCATAGATTGCTTTGATTAATCTTAAATCGTCATTTACTTTTTTAATGTGAGTGATTGCTTCTGCAACATTTCCTGTTCCAGGTTCACCTTTTGTTCTAATCATTGCGGCACCTTCTTCAACTCTTCTCAATGCTTCACCTAGAGATCTTGCACCATTTACAAATGGTGTTGTGAAATCCCATTTCCAAATATGACGTAATTCATCTGCAGGAGTCAATACTTCTGATTCATCAATCATATCTACATCTGTTTGTTGTAAAACAAGTGCTTCACTAACATGACCGATTCTACATTTTGCCATTACAGGAATTGTAACAGAATCCATAATCTCTTCAATAATTCTAATACTAGCAGTTCTAGCAACGCCACCTGCTTTTCTAACTTCAGATGGTAGTTTATCCAAAACCATAACAGATACAGCGCCAGCCTCTTCTGCAATTTGAGCCTGTTCAACTGTGGTAACATCCATCACTACTCCATTTTTCAGCATATGTGCAAAACCACGCTTTAGAGTAGAAGAGCCTCTGACAATTTCAGAAGAATCAATTCTTTCACAAACTACTCCATTTGAAGTAGGACGTTCACCAGATAGAGGTAACATATACTAAATCGCACATTTGACTATTTGTACCTATTCAATTATTTTTGAAATAATATCATCTAACTCAACTTCGACCATGGTGATAATTGGTGGAATAAATTCAGAAGTTGCTGATTGTTCAGGCCAATAAATTTGGTTTTCTTTTCCATTAAGGGTGACTTTAACATTAGATTTTTGATAATCAGTAACATTACTTAAAATCTGAAATGATTCAGAAGGAATAGAAATAAACCCAGTTTCTTTAATCAATGATTTTATTTTTGTTAGTGATTTTTCATCAAGTTTTGAGCGGATGTCAGGTTGTATGTATCCTTCATCAGTTACAGAATAAATTAATTCTCCATCATTTTTTATTTTCAAAATTTCTGTTTTTTGAGCTCCAACTCTCTCAGTAACACCATAATCAATTTTTTTTAATTGAAGTTTAGTATATTCAATATCAATTTTATCAAAAGAATTACCAGCAGAAATTGGAATTTCATTTTTGATTAACATTGGTACAGATAACAATATTGCAATTATCACAGGAATTGCACCTAATACCAAAAGTGAACTTTTTACCATATTCTATCAAATTTTGAAAATTATTGCAAATAAATCTTGGTTAAAAGTAACTTAAAATTCAAGTCTATTTCAGTTTGTTTGTGGGGTCGTAGCCTAGCCTGGTAGGGCGACAGTGTCTACGAAAAAGATCACCGCTAAGGGCTCCAGAGGTAAACTAAGCTAAACTGACTCACGGATGATGTAAGTTTGGAGCTGTAGTGACCCGTAGGTCGCCGGTTCGATTCCGGTCGGCCCCACGTAAAAATTCTATTTATTTCTAAGAACGTTTAATGCTGAACCAGCTTTGAACCATTCAATTTGAGAATTGTTGTAAGAATGATTCAACAAAATTTCTTCATTTGTGCCATCTGAATGTTTGATTAAACATTTTACAGGCTTTGATTGTTCTAATGAATTCAAATCAATCAAACTAATTCTATCATCTTCTAAAATTTTATCATAATCATCTGTGTTAGAAAATGTTAATGCCAAAATTCCTTGCTTTTTAAGATTGGTTTCATGAATTCTGGCGAAACTTTTTGTAATTACTGCTCCACATCCAAGATATCTTGGAGTCATGGCAGCATGTTCTCTACTGCTTCCTTCACCATAATTGTTATCTCCGATAATTATCCAAGACATTTGTTTTTCTTTGTAGTCTCTAGCAATTTTTGAAAAATTCTCTAGTTGATTATTGAGAGTGTTTTTTCCTTTTCCTACTTCATCATTAAATGCGTTAACTGCTCCTAAAAGCATATTATCACTAAGATTGTCAAGGTGTCCTCTTAGTGATAGCCATGCTCCAGCAGGAGAGATATGATCTGTAGTACACTTACCTTTGGCTTTGACCATAATAGGTAAATCAACAAAATCCTTTCCATTCCATTTTTCAAATGGTTGTAATTTTTGAAGTCGTTTACTGTTTGGGTCAATGATTACTTCCAAACCATCTGAGTTTACTGGAGGTGCTACAAAAATTCCTTCAGGTTTAAGAAAACCATTACTTGGAACTTCAGGTGCAGGTTGTGGAGGTTCTAATTTGAATTTGGTTCCATCAGAAGCTGTCAGTTCATCAACTAATGGGTTGAAAGATAGTTTTCCAGATAGTGATAATGCAATAATCATTTCAGGACTACCAATAAAATTCAGAGTACTTCTATGACCATCGTTTCTGCCAGGAAAGTTTCTGTTAAAAGTAGTAATGATAGTGTTTTTTGCATCTTTTTCCAGTTCAGGTCTATTCCATTGTCCAATACATGGTCCACATGCATTAGCTAAAACTGTTGCACCAATATCAATTAGTGAACTCATTTGACCATCTCTCTCTATAGTTCCTCTGATTTGTTCAGAACCTGGAGTTACAAGTAATGGAATTTTTGCTTTAATTCCTTTTTGTTTTGCTTGTTCAGCAATACTTGCAGCTCTAGACATATCCTCGTAAGATGAATTTGTACAACTTCCAATCAATGCTACTGAAATAGGATCAACATAATCGTTTGACTTAACATCATCAGATAATTTTGAAATTTCTCTTGCTAAATCAGGAGTATGAGGACCAACAATATGGGGTTCTAAAGTAGAGAGATTAATTTCAATTACTTTATCAAAGAATTTTTCTGGTGATTGTTCAACTTCAGAATCTGCAACTAGTAATTCTTTATTTTGATTTGCAAGTTCAGCAATCTCACTTCGATTGGTGTGTTTCAAGTAAGTTTCCATTCTTTCATCATATGGAAAAATTGAACAGGTTGCACCAATCTCAGCACCCATATTTGTTATAGTTGCTTTTCCAGTACAACTAATTGAACTAGTACCAGGTCCGAAATATTCAACAATAGAATTAGTTCCACCAGAAACTGTAAGTTGTTCGGCAACTTTTAGGATAATATCTTTTGGTGCAGTCCACCCGTTAAGTGTTCCAGTTAATTTTACACCTATTTTTTTTGGATAAAGTAATTCCCAGGGCATTCCAGCCATTGTTTCTGCAGCATCAAGACCACCCACACCAATTGCAATCATTCCTAAACCACCTGCATTTGGAGTATGTGAATCTGTTCCAATCATAAGACCTCCTGGAAAAGCATAATTTTCTAAAACAACTTGATGGATAATTCCTGCACCAGGTTTCCAAAAACCACAACCATATTTTGCAGCAGCAGATTGAAGAAATTTGAATACTTCACTATTTTCATCTAATGAAACTTTCATGTCAACATCACCTTGAACTTCAGCTCTAATCAGATGATCACAATGAACAGTTGTTGGTAATGCTGCTTGTTTCAATTCGGCTTGCATGAATTGAAGCATGACCATCTGACCTGTTACGTCCTGAAGGGCTACCCTGTCAGGTTTTAGAAAAACATAATTTTTTCCACCTACAAAATTTGTTCCATCCACATCATAGAGATGACCAGATAGAATTTTTTCAGTTAAAGTAAGAGGTTTTCCAGTAACACTTCTAAATTTTTGAATATTCTCATTTAATTTCTGATAAACTTTAGAAACTAATTCTGGAGTTGTTTCAACATTCACAGTATAATTGAAAATTTGCCCGAATTTATTATTATCATAAAAAATCAAAAATTAAAGAAAATTCTTAACAATTATAAGCCAAAAGCCACTTTATATAACATTGTCAATGTTTTACTTAATTTCATGGAGTGAGGTTTTTGGTCAATAAAGGATTTCCAAAATTTGGAATGTCACAAGCAGGAGCTTATGTTGCTGCATTAAAAAATTATAATTTACCAGATTTTATTTTAGCAATGATAGCAAAAGAATGTAAATCAGATTTACTTGAAAGAGGTCGAATTGATGACAGATTACAAAGTATGAATGATGACGCATTAGAATTACTCCACAAAGTATTTGTAAATTGTGAGGAAGATGATGTAGGAAAATTTGCACAATACAGATTTTATGCATATGTTTCTAGCATGTATCACAAATGTGAGGTATTAGTTAATGAAGCAATTCCTGGCGCAACAGGTAAAAATCATAAAATTCAGGTTGCAGTCAAAAATAATGGAATGTATATTGCAGTAGCAACAAACAAGGCTACTGGTAATCCCGTAAATAAAAAAGACACAGAGAAATTTTTTGAGATGGTAGACGATATCAAAAAAGGAGAACAGGGTACAATGCTTGCTGATGCAATTTACGGCTCATCAGTTGGATTCAGAGGTGAATCTCTAGTATTATTAGAAGAAATGAGTAAAGTAAGAAATGATAATGATCCAGAAAATAAATTAGATTTTAAAACAGCAAATTTTGAAAACAACATTTATTCGGTCACAAAATGTTAATCATTTTTAAGTTCTTTAGTATCCACAGTTAAGAACATTGGTTTTTGGTTAGTTAATTTAAAATTCTCATCATATTGTTCAAATTCCAATTGATTAAAGAGGTGTTTTGTCCATAGTTCATGAACTTCTTGATGATGTTTTTTTCTTCCAGCCAGTCTTAACATCTCATGTAAAATTTCATGAGATACAGTTGTACAGTTTTTTTCTGCTAGAAAAAGTGAATCATCAGAATCTTTTAATGATTGCCAAGTAATCATGCCAAAATTTTCTGCGTAATATCCCTCACAGGTGCAATCTGTCCACAATGGTCTAAAATTTGCCAAGTAAAAATGATAGACATCTTTTCCACGTGCTTCATGATCTCGGATTAGAGTGTGAGTATCTATTCGTCTAAAAAGATTGGATGGTTTGACAACCATCTCATCGCATTGAACTTCATAATCTCTGTCAAATTTTTCTTTAATCCAAATTTTAAAAAATTGTGCCATTTTTTGAATATATTCAAATTCAAATTGACGTTTATCACTTTCTTCTTCTTTTTTAAGAAAAATAAAATGTAGAATCATTTCAAGAAAAAAGGAGGTTTATGATTGGCCTTCAATACCCATAAGGGTCAAAGTAGAACGAATTTTTTCGATTTTTCTAATCTTCCAAGTGATTGTCTCTCTTAGTTTTTCGACTGTATCGGATTCGATTTTGGCCAAAATATCATAAGCGCCGAAAGTTCCATGAACTTCTCTCACACCTTCTAAGCCCTTTAGTTGCGAAATGATTGCTTCTTCAGAACCTAGTTCACAGTTTATTAGAACATAAGCTGTTGCCATAATTCAATTAAGCTGTACGACTATATCAATAAAACGATTTGTTTTAGGTTTGAGAAAGCTTTAAAATTTCATCCCAAATTGTTTTTGGAACAGGCATAACAGACAATCTAGAAATTCGCACTAATTCCCAATTTTCGAATTTCTTATTATCTTTTATTTCATCTAAAGTAACTGCTCTTTTGAGATGTTTTTTGTATTTGACATCAACAACTATGAATCTAGGATTATCTTCTTTTGGGTTTGGATAAGGTTTGGAAGTAATTTCCATTATTCCTACTGCCTGTCTTTCATCTCCAGTATGGTAAAAAAACACTTGATCCTTAGGTTTCATTTCTTTCATATGTTTTAGAGCTAAATTATTGTGAACTCCGTCCCAAACAGTTGTTTTATCTTTTTTTAATTGTTCAAAATTATATCCTCTTGGACCACTGGGTTCCTGTTTTGCAAGCCAGAAATTTGTCATTAAATATTTTCAAAGATAGTATGTTTTATTTTTTTGTAAAATTGTTCCCCGGTTCTGACTCGCGCAAGTTCATTGGTATTTTAGCCTTAACCTCCTTGGGTTCTGAAACCGGGGCTGCCCATTATGTAGCACACCTGGGTGAATTAGAAATCATGGGTATCGTTACGATCAACTCATCCTAATCCGTCTGCATGCCTGCTCGTTGGGCAAAATTGATTGATAGAACTTACTAAAAACCATTGATGAGAAAAGTGAAATAAAATAATATTTAATTAAATTAATTAAAAAATATTGGAAATTAAAGATACAAGATTATTTTTTATAGGAATTATTATACTCATCATAGGTTTGTTTGTTGTGATTTTTGATTATTCACAATTACAATTATTAGAGAATGATTATTCATTAACATCTGAGGAAAAAGAGATTCTTTTTAAAATGCAAATTGAATTTCTGATTGGAAATATTTTATTAATATCAGGAATTAGTATGACAATAATTTCAATATTTAAAAAATTAAAGGATTGAATTAGATAGTGAAATTTCAAAACCCATTACTGGAACACGAATTTTATAATTCTCTAATACTTTTGAATTAATTTTTCCAATCAATCCAACAGAATTATTTTTTATTGTGATATTTGCACAGTAGCCATCTTCAAAGAGTGGTTCTGAATTGGTTTTGGTTTCAATATCTAAATCAAAAGAGGTTTTTAGAGCTGACTGTAAAATAGACTTCATTTCAGAATAATTTGCATCTTGATGGGCAACAATTCCTGCAAAATTGAATTCTTCATCAATCTCTTTTCTAGACAAGAAGACAGTTCCAGTTTCAAATATTTTTTGTGGATATGGTTCATGGATATTTCTGGATAAATTTTCAATTAATTGTGGCAATATAGAATCGCGTAGGATCGTATGTTCCAAACTTTTTGAATCTAAGACAGATAGTGATAATGAATCAATTCTATTTGAATTGTCATAAAGAATTCTTTTACTTGTAAGACTGGAATTAAGTGCTTCAATAAATCCGAATCCAACCATGGAATTTGTCAAGAGCTTAATTTTTTCAGAAATTAAATTTGTTTGTCCAATTGTTTGGGATGGAGTTAAAGTTGGAGTTAAATTTTGAATTCCATATCCTAGTGCAACTTCTTCTACTAAATCCATTTCACCAAATATATCAAAACGATATGCGGGTATTGTGCACTGAATTTTTTTTCCTTTAAGAACACCATCTAGCCGGCATTTTTTCAGACATGAAATGATTTTCGATGTATTAAGATCTAGTCCTAAAATTTGGTTTACTAGTAATGGATCCAATAAGATTTTTCTTTCAAGAAATTTTGGAGATGAATTTTTTGCACCAGAGATATTTATTGATTCTAATGAGAAACCTGCGCTTTGTAAAATGGTTGCAACAATTGCAAGCATATTTTCTGCTTCTTCTTTATTAATTCCAGTAACTTCAACAAAAAGATTTTTTGTTTTTGGTAGGACTGTTGTTATCGAGCCATTTATGATAGGAGGAAATGATACAGTTTGATTATTAGAATCTAAAATTATTGGAACTTTTTGTGAATTTGCTAGTAAATGTCCATAATCTTTTCCAACTTGGGTGGATTCTAAAATTTGAGTTATTGAGCTCTCTGATTTTGCATTTAGTGGAATGAATTTATGCGTTCTAGATGTAGTGGTGTAAATTAATGGAAATTGAATTTTATCTAAGTCATGTATTCCAATAGAAGATTTTTTTCTTTGTCTACCAATTCCAAAATGAAGATCTTCCTGCATTGCCATAAATTGTTTAATTATTTGATCATCTATCTTACCGCCTTTTGCAATAATTCCTGTTACAAAAGGTCGTACTTTGGAAACATCATTTTTTACAGTTATTGAATAGTTTTTAGAATTTGTAATTTTTAATTTTAAAATTCCTGTTTTAATTCCTAATAAGCCCTGCATACCTAATGCAATTCCAAAATCAGTTGAGAAATCTGGACGATTTGGACTATATTCAATTCGTATAGAATCATTTTCTTCAGATTCAATATCCAATCCTAAAAATGGTAAATTATCGGAAAGTTGTTTTTTAGAAACTTTACCAATTAATTTCTGAAGATTTTTGAAGGATAATTCAACTACTGGCATTTTGGCACATTCCTCAACCAATCTAAGTTGTTGTTATAGAATTCTCTGACATCATCTAATCCATATTTGAGCATTGCAATTCTTTCTATTCCTCCACCCCATGCAAGAACTGGTTTGGTAATTCCCAATGGTTTTGTTACCTCTGGACGGAAAATTCCCATTCCAAATAATTCTACCCATTTTCCTAGTCTATCATTATAGACCATAGTTTGCAGGGATGGTTCAGTGTAAGGGAAAAATGTCGGCCAGAATTTAATTTTTGTAATTCCAATTCTTTTGTAGAATTCTCTTTGAATACCCATAAGATTCCTTAATGTTGCATCTTTGCCAATTACAACACCTTCAATTTGATTAAATTCTACTAAATGTTTGTAACTAACTTTTTCATTTCTAAAAACTCTCCCAAGAGAGAAAAATCTTGCTTCATCAGGTTTTGTTTCTGCTAGATGTTTAATGGTAACACAAGTTGTATGAGTTCGTAAAACCATTTTTTGAGATTCCCGAATATCCCATGAATATTTCCAATTATTTTTATGAGAAGCTGAAACTTTTTTAATTTGCTCAGGAGTTGCAATTTTTTTAGATAAAATTCCATCTAAGTAGAATGTATCTTGCATTTCTCTTGCTGGGTGGTCTTGTGGGGTAAACAATGCATCAAAATTCCAAAAGCTTGATTGAGTCATGTTACCAATAATTTCAGAAAAGCCTAGTGTGACAAAAATTTCTCGAATTTCATCAATTGTATCTTTTAATGGATGAGTTCTTCCCATAAAGGTCTGTGGAACTTTTGCCTCCACATCAATTCCAACTGGCAATTCAGAGACTTGGATATTCTTAGAGGATTCAGATAAACTAATTTCTTTAATTTTTTCAATTTCCTCTTCAAGAAAGTCGGGTCTTTTTTGTAAATATTCAATTTCAGTTTTATCTAGAACATCAATTGAAGTTTTTTCTTTTTGAATTATTTCAATAGTTTTTTCACCGGGAATTTTGTCAGGTTTGTTTTTTAATGATATTTCATTATTATTGGTCTCAATCCAGTTATTTTTTCGTGCTAAACCAATTGAAGGACCAAAAACTGGTCCTAGTTCTTTTTGTAAATCGGTAATATTTCTTGGTCCATCAAATAATAATTGAAGTAATCGTTTTTCCGGTAAACCGTTTTCTAGAGATTCAAGACCATTTTTGCCTAAACGATAGAAAATTTTTTGGGTTTCATTTACATTGATAATTTCTTTGAGTCTCAACCACTCGATTCCTCTGCGAATTTGATCAGATGATAGTTTTGTGGATTCCTCTAATTGTTCAGGAGTTTGGTTTTCATTAATTTTCAATGATGAAATAATTTTTTTTTCAATTTCATGTAATACCTGAGACACACGAAAAAGTGCTAAAAAGACTTTTTAAACCTTAACCTAAGAAAACATGAATGTCTGCGGATGATTTTACCGTTACTCCTTGGCATGTTGAAGGAGAAATCGATTATGAGAAACTAATCAAAAAATTCGGTACTGAAAAAATTAATTCCGAGCTATTAGAAAAAATTCGAAAAATTACGGGTGAGGAACATTTTATGTTAAGAAGAGGAATTTTTTTCTCACATAGAGAATTAAACAGAGTTTTAGAGGATTATGAAAAAGGTAAGAAGTTCTTCCTATATACTGGAAGAGGACCTTCTGGAAACACACACATCGGTCATCTTGTTCCATGGGTGTTTACTAAATGGTTACAAGAAAAATTTGATGTAAATTTGTATTTCCAATTAACAGATGATGAAAAATTTTTCTCAAAACCAAATCTAACATTAGAGGATACAAAAAAATATGCTTTAGAAAATGCTTTAGATTTCATTGCATTGGGTTTTGATCCAAAGAAAACAAAAATTATTATCAATACTAGAAATATTCAAACATTATATCCAATTGCAGCTCAAGTTGCAAAAAAAATTAATTTTTCAAATACAAAAGCTACTTTTGGTTTTACAAATGAAACTAATTTAGGAATGATTTTCTACACATCTTTACAATCAGCACCGTGTTTTATTGAAGATAAACCAGTATTGATTCCTTTAGGAGTTGATCAAGATCCTCATTTTAGATTAACTAGAGATATCGCTCCCAAAATTGGTAAAGAAAAACCGGCATTAGTTCACAATATAATGATTCCAGCCTTAGAAGGTCCTGGTGGAAAAATGTCAGCATCAGATGAAAATGGTACTATCTATACAACTGATGCTCCAAATGTAGTTAAAAAGAAGATTAACAAATATGCTTTTTCTGGTGGTCAACCAGATTTAGAACAACATAGAAAACTCGGTGGAAATCCCGATATTGATGTATCATATCAGTATCTTAGAATATTTTTTGAACCAGATGATAGTAAACTTAAAACGATTTATGAAGAATACAGGTCTGGAAAATTACTTTCTGGAGAACTAAAAGCAATTTTAATTGAAAAAATTAATCAATTTCTTGCAATTCACCAAGAGAAAAGAGAAAAGGCTAAAGACCAAATTGATGCATTTTTGTTGGAAAATAAATGAAAGTAATAATATCATGTGATGATAAATATGAAGCCCAGAAGCTATCGAGTTTAATTTTTGTTAAAGAAGGTAATGAAACTTTCATTACAGGTATTCTAAACATTGTAGAAAATGAACTAGTTATTTCCGTGAAAGACAAGTCGGCTCACAGTATATTGTTAGAAAATTCTCAAAATGTAGAAAAATTTGCAGATTTTGTTCAATCAATATTAGATAAAGACCATAAAATATTATCTACAAAGATAATCGATAAACAAGTTGAAATTGTTAAAGGCTGATTACCATCCAAATGCAGCATAAAGAGCTACTATTCCAACCATTGCAATCATTGCGATTCCCATTGCTTTACTGTCGCCATTCATTTTATTCTAAAAAATTTAGTTATTGATGTGTTAATAAATTTTCAGATTTCTATCTAGGAAAAAATCTACTTTTTTTGTTATATTTTTTGGGGTTTGATGAATTTGATCTAGTTGGTTTTGAAACTGGTTGCCTAATTTCGTTACAATTTAGACATAATACATTTAGCTCTTTTCTAGCAAGTTCTGGATCTGAGATATATTTTGCCCAAGAAGAAACAGCACCGCTCCTTCGTACATTATCAAAGATAGCATCATCGTAAATATGACTAAAGCCTAGAGCTCTTTCATCACGAAAACCACAACTAGAACAAATTTTTCCACCTAGAATTTGAAACAGTTTTTCTTTAATGGTTGAATAGAATTTTTCAGAACCATTTGAGAGGAATTTCTCTTGTTTTTTTAGAAATTTATCATTCTTGACTTTCGATTTTGAATAGTCATTTTTTGAATAGTCATTTTTTGAATAGTCATTTTTTGAATAGTCATTTTTTGAA
>VMBT01000152.1_pt1 | contig 45617 bp, 45 predicted proteins | sample 4404301 | NCBI WGS metagenome assembly VMBT01 (sample SAMN12238535, study PRJNA552566) | marine metagenome | isolation source: Coastal seawater | place: USA: coastal Georgia, Sapelo Island | collected 2008-08/2009-08 | reverse complement strand
TATATGCACGTCCCTCAAAAGAGACACTATTTGCATCGCTCGCACCCTCAAGGCTTAATAGTGCAGGTTCAAGGACCTGAACAATTGCCTCATCCACATCTTCTGCACCCGCCCCGGGCCACGCCACTGACACCGTGACATTGTCAACAATGACATCTGGAAAAAATTGAGCCCGCATTTTTGGCATCGTAAAGAGCCCAGCGACAATCAGCACCACCAAAAGCAAGTTGGCAGCCGTACGATGACGTGTGAAATAAGATAATATGCCGCCGGCAGTTCTGGGAAGATCACGTACCATGCTTAGCCACCCATACGGCTTTCAATACGTTCTACAACATTTGCGGGAACTTTATCTTTCTGCAATTGACCAAGAATACGTTTCTTTGCATCCGCTGGAATATAGCCGTTGCCCTCTATAAAGGCCACAAGCTTGGCACGACGCTCATCGGTCAATTCCACCATCTCGACTTCTTCGATTTCTGCGCCAGCTGGACCTGATCGGACAGGTTTGATCTTAATACCAGCCCCCAAAACCGGTGTCTGTTCTGCGACAACTTCACGATTGGCAAGATCACGAGAGCGCACAAGAATTTCGTTGCCCTGACGGCGCACCAATTTAACTTGTAATGCTTCAAGCCGGTCTTCATCGGTGATCAGCAGAACTTCGGAATTTGCGTTGATCGCACTTGCAGGCAATTTGACCACATAGTTCAACAGAGGCTCTGTCACGTTCAGCGACACAAAATCGCCCGGCATGAATCCACGCGTGTCTTTCATGGCAGCGAAAACGATACGCCCACTTTGGCCTTCACCAACAGCACCACTGTCGCGGATAAGTTCTGCCTCTGCAGTCAGATCTTCTCCCAATCCTTCCATGGAAACGGCGGCCGGACTTTTGATTAACCCGCCTTCAGCATTCAAAAAGCGCGCATATTGTTCTGTGGAAATACGAAACGCGACTTCCAAAGCCGTAGGATCAATCAATCGGCCAAGCCGTTCATTGGCACTGACAAGGCCACCTTTGACCAGAGTTACATCACTCAAAACACCATCGAATTCAGCATAAAGCGCAGTATCATTCAGGCGGCGCTGTGCATCTTCACGCGCCAAATTAGACCGCGCGAGGCGTGTCTCTGCCTGAGCACCGCGCGATTTCACCTGATCAAAGGCGCTGCGCTTTGCCAGAAGAGCTTGGGTCGCCGCAGAGGCTGCAAGTTCCGCTGTTTCCACAGCGGCAGCAGTCCCAACGCCTCTGTTTTGCAGGTCGACTTGGCGCGCCAGAGCGTTTGCGCGCAATGCTTCCTGTTCTTCTGCAGCTTTCAATTCGTCTTGCATCAAAGACAAAGCGCGCTGCGCCTCTGCCACTTCATCAAGTGCATCCGTCACATCCGCCTCTGCGCGCTGCAACGCAGATTGCGCATCAGATGTGCTGAGCTGAACCAGAAGTTCGCCTGCTTTGACCTGCCCTCCGTTTACAAAGCTATCAGACAGACCGACAACCTGTCCACCGGAGGCCATGCGCAGATCCAGCGTCCGACGGCTTTGCACTTCGCCAAAAGCTTGAAGAAGGGGTGCAATGGATTGCGGTTCGGCTTTGACCACGTTCACCGTAAAGACGCGTTCCCGCTTCTGGCTGGGCCTTTGACCCTTTGAGGCTCTCTCCTGTAAGGCAGACCCAATCATTTGTCCTGCATAGGCTAACAAGCCAAAGGACAAAGTAATCAGCATTAAGCCTATGAGGCTTTTTCGAAAAAACCGCATGTGTCATGATCTCCGTGAAAAAACCAAATAACCTTTTCCAAAGCGCAATTAATCACTTTGGAAGGCAAATAGCACTCTGCACGCAGTTTCCAAGGGTATATTTACGCCCTTAGAGCAAAAAAAATGACGTTTACGCAATCATTTGCGCCTTAGATGCTCATCGAGGCGCGGCATTATTTCCACAAAATTACAAGGTCGATGGCGAAAATCGAGCTGTTTGACCAAAATTTCGTCCCACGCATCGCGGCACGCCCCGGGGCTGCCCGGCAAGGCAAAGAGGTATTTTCCCCCCGCCACTCCAGCAGTTGCACGGCTTTGGACAGCAGAGGTCCCAATTTTTTGCATGCTGATTATAGTGAAGACAGTTCCAAAGGCGTCCACCTCTTTTTCATAAACATCGCGATGCGCTTCGACGGTGACATCACGCCCAGTCAATCCTGTACCCCCTGTGCTGATGATCACATCGATTGCATCCATCGCAACCCATTTTCGAAGTTGTTCTGCGATCTCAACCCGTTCATCGCGGATAATTTCTCTCTGCGCCACGATGTGGCCTGCCCCCTCAATTCGATCGACCAAGGTCTGACCCGATTTATCCTCTGTAAGGGACCGGCTGTCTGACACAGTCAGTACTGCAATACGTACGGGCACAAATTCTTTGGTATCGTCAATGCGGCTCATGTTGCATCCAGCTTTGTTTTTAATTTCAAAAGGTCTGCCCAGGCCTCACGCTTTGCACTCGGGTTGCGCAGCAAAAAGGCGGGGTGAAACATCGGGAGGATATCGACCCCGTGGCGGTTTTGGATCTTGCCACGAAGGCGGGTGATCCCCCGTTCACCCAAAAGCGCCTGACAGGATATATTGCCCATCGCCACAACAATATCTGGAGAGACAAGTTGAATGTGTTTTTCCAAAAACGGCCATAGCATCGCAATTTCATCTGGCTTTGGATCGCGGTTTTGGGGAGGACGCCACGGTAAAACGTTTGTGACATAAAAGGACTGTTCGTCAAAATCAGAACTTCGGCTTAACCCAATTGCCGCAAACATCCGGTCAAGCAATTGGCCAGCGCGACCAACAAAAGGTCTTCCTTGCTGATCTTCGTCACGCCCCGGGGCTTCTCCGACGATCATAACTCTTGCCTTTGGATTACCATCAGAAAAGACAAGATTGCGCGCGCCTTGTTTTAAATCACAATGTTCAAAGGCGGCTAAGGCATCGTTGAGTGCTTCAAGCGACCCGGCAATCGCCGCTGCCTCTTTCGCAACTTTCACCGGATCAACGGCAGGTTCGGCAACTGTGTCGGTGTGGGGTGGTTGCGCAGGCAAGACAGAGTTCATCTTTGGGTCAAGAACATAGCGATCAAGCGGTGCATCAAGCACTGCCTCATCCACGCCCATTTCTAATTGCCACTCCAAGAGGGCTTTGGCACCATGCCATGACACTTCTGATTCCATAATTGAGAGCCTAGCGCGCCACCCAGAAAAGGAAAAGGCGCCATCGTTCTCTTGTATGTGGACGCATGTCGCAGTATGCACGGCAAAACACGACATCGCGGAGAGACATATGGGGTTTACGCAAAAACACCTGTTGGGCATCGAGCCGCTTTCGCCTCTTGCTATTTCGGAAATCCTTGATCTGGCGGATAGCTATGTCGATTTAAACCGACGCGCTGATAAACATTCAAATGCGCTTGCAGGTCTGACACAGATCAACATGTTTTTTGAAAACTCCACCCGAACGCAGGCCTCTTTTGAATTGGCGGGAAAACGTTTGGGTGCGGATGTGATGAACATGGCCATGCAGGCAAGTTCGGTCAAAAAGGGAGAAACGCTGATTGATACGGCACTCACCCTAAATGCCATGCATCCCGATTTGCTCGTGGTGCGCCACCCGCAATCCGGTGCAGTCGACCTTTTGGCGCAGAAAGTTACCTGTAGCGTGCTGAACGCTGGGGATGGGCAGCACGAACACCCCACCCAAGCGCTTCTTGACGCGCTGACTATTAGACGTGCGAAAGGACGGCTTCATCGCCTGAGCATTGCCATTTGCGGGGATGTGGCACATTCACGGGTAGCGCGGTCAAACATCCTTTTGCTTGGAAAAATGGAAAATCGGGTCCGCTTGATCGGTCCCCCAACCTTGATGCCAACAGGAATTGCTGATTTTGGGTGTGAAGTCTTTGAAGACATGCAGGAAGGACTGCAGGGCGCGGACGTGGTTATGATGCTGCGCCTTCAGAAAGAACGTATGGACGGCGGATTTATCCCTTCAGAACGGGAATATTATCACAGATATGGTCTGGATGCAGCAAAGCTCACTGCTGCCAAAGAAGACGCTATCGTGATGCATCCCGGCCCCATGAACCGAGGTGTTGAAATCGACGGTGAAATTGCCGACGATATTTCAAGATCTGTCATTCAGGAACAGGTGGAAATGGGGGTTGCCGTGCGCATGGCGGCGATGGACCTTCTGGCGCGCAACCGTCGAAATCGGGCGGGACAAGATACTGGAGAGGTATCGCTGTGAGTACGGTTTTTCTGCAAAACGCACATCTCATCGATCCGGAAAACGGAACAGTTGATCAGGGAAACCTACTCATCAAAGAGGGTGTCATCGCTGCGCGGGGCGCGGTCGTGTCGGCGCCCGGCAAAGAGACACGCATCATAGATTGTGCCGGTAAATACCTCGCCCCGGGGATCATCGACATCGGAGTAAAGGTCTGTGAACCCGGGGAACGGCATAAGGAATCGTTTAAATCCGCAGGGCTTGCCGCTGCCGCGGGCGGGATTACAACGATTGTTACGCGCCCCGATACCGTGCCCGCTATTGATACGCCAGAAACCTTGGAATTCATTCGCCGCCGCGCCATGGATGCGTCTATTGTAAACGTGCTGCCTATGGCTGCGCTCACCAAAAGACGCGAAGGACGCGAAATGACAGAAATCGGATTTCTACAGGACGCCGGTGCTGTGGGTTTTACCGATTGTGACCGCGTGGTACGAGACGTCAAAGTGCTCACACGCGCGCTGAGTTATGCACGATCCTTGGGGGCTTGGGTCATGGGGCATCCCCAAGACCCCTATCTCTCCGAAGGTGCTGCTGTGACATCCGGAAAATTTGCCACTTTGCGCGGCTTGCCGGGTGTCTCGCCCTTAGCTGAACGGATGGGCGTGGACCGTGACATCAGCCTGATTGAAATGACGGGCGCGTCCTATCATTTTGACCAAATCACAACGGCACGCGCCGTTCCTGCACTTGCGCGGGCGAAGTCAAATGGCCTTAACATTACTGCGGGCACTTCGATCCATCACCTTACTTTGAACGAATTCGATGTTGCGGAGTACCGCACCTTTTTCAAACTTAAACCGCCACTGCGCTCCGAAGATGACCGGCTGGCCATAATTGACGCACTAAAAGACGGTACAATTGATATCATTTCATCTATGCACACTCCGCAGGATGAAGAAAGCAAAAGGCTTCCTTTTGAAGAGGCCGCATCAGGCGCCGTGGGACTTGAAACTTTACTACCTGCGGCGCTGCGTCTTTATCACGGCGGTCTTTTGGATTTGCCAAGCCTCTTTAGGGCGATGTCTTTGAACCCTGCCAAACGGCTTGGCCTGCCTGCGGGACGTTTGGAGGTAGGCGCCCCCGCGGACTTGGTTCTCTTTGATCCGGATGCGCCCTTTGTGCTTAATCGCTTTGGACTTCTGTCCAAATCCAAAAACACCCCCTTCGACGAAGCCCGTATGCAGGGCAAAGTCCTGCGCACCTTTGTGAATGGAAACGAGGTCTATCAAAGATGACCATTTTCCCTCAACTGGATCTATCATCCGGAGGCTTTTTGATTTGGATACTTGTAGGATACGGCCTTGGGTCGGTCCCTTTTGGGCTTATTTTAGCAAGACTTATGGGGCTTGGAAATTTGCGCTCCATTGGGTCAGGAAATATTGGCGCAACGAATGTTCTGAGAACTGGGAACAAAATTGCAGCGGCACTTACGCTTCTCCTTGACGGAGGAAAAGGTGCGATCGCGGTTCTTATTGCCCAGTCTCTTTCGGGAGAAATCGCGGCGCAAATCACAGCTCTGGCGGCCATGCTTGGTCATTGCTATCCTGTCTGGATAAAATTCCGGGGCGGCAAAGGTGTCGCAACGTTCCTTGGCGTCATGTTGGCGCTTAGCCCGCTGATCGGAGTGGCGTGCTGCGCAACTTGGCTGCTCACCGCAATTTTAAAGCGCATCTCTTCCCTTTCTGCTCTGCTCGCCGCAGCGGCATCGGTTTTGTGGAGCATCGTTTTTGCTCAGCACAGTCTAATCGGGCTGTGTCTATTGCTGTGCATTTTGATTTTCTGGCGCCATCGCGCCAATATCACCCGATTGCTTGACGGGACAGAGCCCAAAATCGGATCCAAAAGTTAAACCAAGCCCGATTAGCGGAAAAATGGCTTTTGCCGAAAGTTACACTCCAAGGGAAGTGTCCCAAAAGCCGGCAATCGATTGTGCGGTGGCCTGCGGGTGGGTAATCGGAAGCATATGACCGGCCCCTTCGATGGTTTTGCGCGTGCTGTTTGACAGGCGCCGCTCAAGGGCTGCGTTCATATGCGCCACGCTAAAATGGCTTACTCCACCTTCCATCAAGAGGACCGGAACGGATATTCCGCTTAACCGCCCCACTTGGGCAAATCCATATTCATCACGATATACTTTTGAATCTGCCGCATAAATCATTGGAATTTTATCAATCATTTGGGTGCGCGCAAATTCGGGAATATCCATCCAATCCCGCCCATCCCCCCAAAGCAGCGAAAATTCTCTTGCGGCAGTTTCATGATCGCCTGCCATAAAGGCATCAAAATAAGCACGATGGTCCGCATCATATGCCAACTTAAATTGAGGGTCATCTGCAAAAGCGAGGTTCATCATGACAGGTTCAATCAACACGAGTGAGCGCACTTTGTCCGGCTCCTCCAGTGCCAAACGCAAGGCCACGCTGCCCCCGAAGGAATGTCCAACCAGATGCATTGGACGATCCAGAAATGTTCGGCCCATCGCAGAGCTTAAATCCTGAAAATCACGCTCGCCCGTAAACGCGCCGGATTTTCCATGTCCGGGCAGATCAAAAGCCGTAAAATGATAGCCCTCCGAAAGGCACTGGGTCAGCCCACGCCATGCCCCAACACTCCCCATCGTGCAATGGAACAGTAAGACATCTGTTTCCCCCTCGCCAAAGGTTGTCCAATGGGTTTGAAAGTCAGCTCGCATTTCGATGGGCACTAGAGATCTCCTGCCAGAAAGGCATCAAGATCAGAAAGTCGGTCCTGTCCCCAGAATTTCTCGGCACCATCCACAACGTAAAACGGAGCACCAAAAACGTCATTGTTGACAGCATCCTCCAGATTTTTGGCATAAGTTTCCGCCCCTGCCAGTAAGCCGCTATCGGCCAAAGTCGGGTCAAACCCCGCGGATATGAGACAGTTTTTGATCACACTATCCTGAGCAATGTCTTTGTCTTCTGCCCAGCAAGAGGCAAGCAAAGCCCGCACCAGCGCCCCCAAATCACCACTGCCGTCACTTTGTGCAGCAATGACAGCATAAGAAGAAGGCGCCGCATTGGTCGGAAAATACTGTGGCTTCAGGTTCAGTGCCAGTTTGTTCTTTTTTGACTGTCGTCTGAGTTCCTGCAACCTGTAGGCTTGCCGGGCAGGATGACGTTCTGCAGGTGCTACGCCCCCAGTGCGTGCAAAAAGAGCGATAACATCCATGGGCTTATACGCGATACTCGCCCCGTGTTTAGCTGCAATCATTTCCAATCTATTGCCTGCAAGATAGGAAAAAGGCGAAATGGTGGAGAAATAATAATCAATATGGGACATAATTCTGCTCCGGAAGATAGGGTCGCTTTATTAAAACCCTAATGCCATGTTAAGCGGTGTCAATCACGCGAATCTTTTACATCCCCTATCTGGAGACAAAACACTAAATGCCCAGCGTTCAAGAACCCAAGCTCATCGCCGGAAATGCAAACCTGACCCTTGCCAAGGCGATTTCGCGCAGGATGTCCCTGCATCGCGGATTACACGTCGGTCTTGTTGACGCTCGGGTCGAGCGATTTAACGATCAGGAGATTTTTGTAGAAGTCTATGAAAACGTACGTGGTGAGGATATGTTCATTATCCAACCGACATCCAATCCAGCAAACGACAATTTGATGGAACTGCTGATTATGGCGGACGCACTCCGGCGGTCTTCGGCCAGTCGCATCACTGCTGTTATCCCCTATTTTGGCTATGCAAGACAGGATCGACGTTCAAAAGCACGCACCCCCATCAGCGCAAAACTTGTGGCCAATATGATTGTTGAGGCGGGAATTGAACGGGTGTTAACAATGGATTTACACGCCACGCAAATTCAGGGGTTTTTTGATATCCCTGTCGATAACCTTTATGCCTCTCCCATTTTTGCAATCGACATTCAGCATCACTTCAAAAATGATATGCAAGATATTATGGTTGTGTCCCCAGACGTAGGCGGCGTGGCACGCGCCAGAGAGCTGGCAAAACGCCTCAACGCCCCCTTGTCGATCGTGGACAAACGCCGCGAGAAAGCAGGCGAAGTGGCAGAAATGACCGTCATCGGGAGCGTTTCAGGCAAAAAATGTATCATTGTAGACGATATTGTGGATACTGCTGGGACGCTGTGTAAAGCTGCAGAAGTGCTTGTCGAAAATGGCGCCTCAGAGGTTCATGCTTATATCACCCATGGCGTGCTTTCTGGACCGGCTGTAGAACGGATCGGAAATTCCGTTATGAAATCACTGGTAGTAACAGATTCGATCGAAGCCAATGAACACGTGCGGTCCGCTAAAAACATCCGTATCGTTCCAACTGCGCCAATGTTTGCACAGGCAATATTGAACATTTGGAATGGGACATCTGTATCCTCGCTGTTTGATGTGGAAACACTTGGGCCAATTTATGATGGCCATTATTAAGGTTTAAGCACTTTTAAGGGATTTTTCTTCTTCTCTTGCTTGCCCGAATGCTTGCCAGGTAACTCTGATGCGGGCAATACGGGTGTCGCTCCATGTGCGAAACACTAAATTAAAGCCGGTCGTGTCAATTTCCTCAGGCCATATGTCCAAACGCAGACCCGAATCTGTGTCAAAATCCCACAAACATATGCTTGTTTGAACAGTTGGCGGTTGTGCGAAGGGTTCGGTGAAATGCACCCGTTGGCGGATGGAACGCTCTCCGGTACCGGCCCACATTTCCCCTCCATTTTCAAAGTGGGTGAATAAATCGAAGGTTCCCTGATCAATACCGACTAACCAACCTTTAATTTTCTGCATCGCCTCACCAAGTCCGCTTTCTTTGACTTGCTCGCAAGCTAATACATTTTTTTCTAACAAATTATAAAAATTAAACGAAAAAGGCCCCCAAAAGGGGACCTTGATTTGTTACAATTTTACGAATTAGGTGCTTTTGGAAAAGTCTGGATAAGCATCCATACCGAGTTCCGACATGTCCAACCCGTTGATTTCATCCTCTTCTGACACCCTGATGCCCGTAATCGCCTTAAGGACAAGCCAAACGACGGCGGATGTGACAACAACGAACACTCCAACCACGAGGATTGAATAAATTTGTGTCCCCAAAGACGCGTCAGAATTTGTTAAGACAACTGCCAATGTTCCCCAGATACCTGCAAAAAGATGCACAGGAATCGCACCAACGACATCATCAATGTTCAGTTTATCTAACAAAGGAACGCCATAGACAACAATCGCACCACCGATGCCCCCGATGATCAGAGACCATCCAAGTGTTGGTGTCAACGGTTCTGCCGTGATCGATACAAGGCCTGCCAATGCTCCGTTCAGTACCATGGTCAGATCCACTTTTCCATAGCTGACCTGTGTGAGGATCATTGCAACAATCGCACCGGCCGCCGCAGCCATATTGGTATTAACGAAAATTCGCGACACATCAGCGATGTCTCCGATGGATCCCATAGCAAGCTGCGAACCACCGTTGAAGCCAAACCAACCAAGCCACAATATGAAGGTCCCTAGGGTGGCCAGAGCAAGGTTAGACCCCTGTATCGGATTAACTTTTCCATCCTTTGAATATTTGCCAATCCGTGGTCCCAAAATGATTGCACCCGTTAAGGCCGCCCATCCACCAACGGAATGCACCACTGTGGATCCTGCAAAATCCAAGAAACCGGCCTCGTCCAAGAAACCGCCACCCCATTTCCAACTTGCTTGGATAGGATAAATCAGCCCTGTCAAAACCACAGTAAAAATTAAAAATGGCCACAGCTTGATCCGCTCAGCCAATGCACCGGATACGATAGATGCGGTGGCGGCACAGAACATCAGTTGGAAGAAATAATCAGAAGCTGTTGACGCGTAGGAATAATCATCCACACCATCGGCAGCCACACCTACGCCTTCCATCACGGCAACGCCCCATACGCCTGACAGAACTTTATCAACCCCCCATGTACCGAGAGGGTACATCAGATTGTACCCGACAACGTAATACGCAAGGCAGGCAAGGCTGAAGAGCCCCATGTTTTTGGTCAACTGCATGGTGACGTTTTTTGATCGCACAAGACCTGCTTCGAGCATGGCAAAGCCGCTCGCCATGAAAAAGACCAAGAAACCGCCGATAAGGAACAACAAAGTGTTCATAATCCACACCATATCGGTGGGGACAGCAGCAGGCGCTTCTTGGGCAAAACCGGCTGCTGGCATTAACATTGCTGCAGCAAGCCAAGTTAGAGTTTTTACGCGCTTCATAACGTACTTCCTTTGATTACTAAAAATTTAAACAGCGTCCGGACCGGTCTCGCCGGTGCGCACTCGGATGGTCTGTTCCACATTGAGAACAAAGACCTTTCCATCCCCAATCTTTCCACTGCGGGCTGTCTTTGTGATTGTATCCACGATTTGATCCGCCAGATCGTCATCGGCAACGACTTCGATTTTAGCTTTGGGAACAAAGTTGACCGAATACTCGGCGCCGCGATAGATTTCCGTATGTCCGGACTGCGCGCCGAATCCTTTGATTTCTGTCACCATCATGCCGCGCACACCAATCTGGGTCAGCGCTTCACGCACTTCTTCCAGCTTAAATGGCTTAATGGTCGCAATGATAAGTTTCACGTTTGCTTCCTTTCGTTAAGACGACAGTCTTTTTGAATGTCTCAGGAAAGAAAGCGCCAAAAGGCGCGGTTCACAGCCTTTAAACGCTTGAATTCGTGAAAAAACTGCAATTTGTGCATATTTTTTGCGCAAAATTATCCATATGACTATTTTTTAATCATTTTTTTGAAATTAATCTTTTTGAATTGAAGACTAAACAAATCAGAGAAAACAGGGTATCTATCGTCCAAGACAATAAAGCCTCATAGAAGGGCAATATGGCAGGCAAAAAGAAATCATCCCCAAGACTGGTGGCCGATGATCGGTATGGTACCCGTAAACCTAATGGTCATTCGACATCAAAAAGCTCAGGAAAAGTGCGCGCATCACGGCAAAAATCGCGCAAAAAATCCGGTAATGTCGTCACAAGAGCCTTCTCTTGGATGGTCAAAGGCATTTTGGGGCTTTTGTGGTCTGTTTTCTGGCGCGTTGGCTTTGTGATCTTTTTATTTCTTGCGACATCTGTAGGATATTTTGCGATCAATTTGCCTGAAGCCACCACTCTCCTTGATGGCCGCGCACGCGGATCTGTGACATTGATGGATCGCAACGGAGAGGTCTTTGCTTGGCGCGGCGAACAATTCGGGGGCGCCGCAGATGCAAATAGCGTGTCCCAAACCCTTAAAAACGCGATTATCGCGACAGAGGACAAAAGGTTTTACAGGCATTTTGGTGTCAGCCCGCGTGGTATCGCCAGCGCAATCCGCATCAATCTAAGTGAAGGACGCAGCGCCCTTTCGGGGCATGGCGGATCCACGATAACCCAACAGACCGCAAAGCTCTTATGTCTCGGCGTGCCCTATGACAAAAAACGCTGGGAGAACGAAGCCGCCTACGAAGCCGATTGTCGAAAAGGATCACTTTGGCGCAAAATAAAAGAAGCCGTTTACGCAATAGCCCTTGAAACGCGCTATACAAAGGACGAAATCCTCACGATTTACATTAATCGTACTTTTCTGGGCGCAGGCGCGCGCGGATTTGAAGCCGCGGCTCAGCGTTATTTCGGCAAATCTGCCGCTGAGGTAAATGTTGCGGAATCCGCAATGTTGGCGGGTCTGCTTGTTGCCCCAACGCGCTACGCACCGACCAATAATCTCGATCGGTCGCGCGATAGAGCGCGGATGATTATCGCCCTTATGGAAGAGCAAAACTATATTTCTAAATCTGAAGCCGATTTTGCCCGAAACAATCCTGCCGAACTTTCCGATGCAGCCGAAGCGCGCGCGGGGGGATATTTTGCAGATTGGGTCATGCAATCCGGACCGTCCTTTTTCACTGATAACACAACTGAAGATGTGATTATTAAGACCACATTGGACCAGTCCATCCAAAATGCCGCGGAACAGGCGCTCAGGACTGTATTTGACACTCGCGTTAAAGATGGATCAAAGGCGCAGGCCGCGATTGTTGTTATGTCGGCCGATGGTGCTGTGCGGGCTATGGTAGGGGGACGCAAGAGCAAAGTGGCGGGCGCATTCAATCGCGCCACTCAGGCACTTCGCCAAACCGGCTCTGCCTTTAAGCCTTTTGTTTATGCGACCGCGCTTGATCTTGGTTATGGGCCAAATGATATTTTGGAGGATAGCCCGCTGACGCTCACCATTCCGGGGTCTGGTCCATGGAGTCCAAAGAATTACACCGGCGAATACCTTGGTCCCGTCACCCTGACCGAAGCGTTCAGCCAGTCTTTGAACATTCCAGCTGTGCGCCTGTCCGAAGCGGTTGGACGCGAAAACGTCCGTGCTGTGGCGGCCGGTTTCGGGCTGAGCACTGATTTGGCCCAAGGCCCTGCCATCGCACTTGGTGCTTCGGAAGCGACATTGATTGAAATGACCGGAGCCTATGCCGGCATATTAAATGGGGGGTCTTCCGTAACACCGTACGGGCTTTTGGAATTGCGCCTTCTGGGCGAAGACACAGAAATAATGGGAAAAAGCGGCGGAATTGGCGAACGCGTCATCCAAGAAGAGGCCGCACGACAACTGATGTATGTCATGTCAAAAACCGTGACAGACGGAACCGGAAAACGTGCTGCCATCACAGGCTGGCAAATTGCCGCAAAAACAGGCACAACTCAGGCTGCAAGAGACGCGTGGTTCATTGGCTTTACATCAGACTATGTCGCGGGCGTCTGGATGGGATATGACGATAACACACCCCTTAACGGGGTCACGGGCGGCGGATTACCTGCCGACATCTGGCGTGAAACCATGCTCGGCATCTATGGCGTTAATTCCCCCCCGCCGCTTCCTTTAGCCGCCCCGAGCGCAGCTGGCTCAGGCCTGTCAAAGCTGCGCAAAGATCAATCACAGCAGCTAAACCCAATTGAGACCCTTTTGCGTGGCCTTCTAGGCCAGCCCCGGTCAAACTGATTTTTCAAGGTCGCGTATGAGACTTCCGATATCGCCTTTATTGCGGTCCAATATCGCGCCTATTTCACTTCGTTCGGTGAGCAACAGGTTCAGACCTTCGACAAAGACATTAAAGAACAAAGGGCGCCCCGATCGATCAGACACAAGGAAAATGACTTCAAAATTCCCTTGGTTTTTGATCACTGCATTGGTTTTTACTTCAAAGAATTTCTTCACCTCACGGGAAGACTTCACTTCTATTTTTCCGCCAATAAACTCTCTGAAGCGCGAGCCATATTTTTTAGCGACATATTGTTTGAATACTTTCGTGAACTGTTTGATTTCAGCGCCGGTTGCTTTTTTTCCATCCCGACCAAGGGCGTAACGTGCCATCGTATCTACATCCGAATATGTTTCAAAAATTTTCTCAAAATCTTTGATCATCGCCGCATCGCTTTTGCCCGACGCAATCACCTTGTTGATATCAGAAACGACTTTTGTCACCAAAGTTTCAGCCTGAACAGCAGTCATCGCATGACCCGTCTGACCTAGCGCAAAATAGGCCCCAAGAGCCCCCAATAAAACACGCCTGTTCATTTTAGTTTTCGTTAAAAATTTCCTCATAAGGATCAAAATAATCGTCCTCCTGCGTGCCGTCCAGTTCAAAACGGCGCGCTTGTAAATAAATAAGTTTCATCTGCTCATAACTGTCTGCGCTACCGTAAAGTATCGAATCAAGTGACGTGGAATAATTTCCCCGTTTACCCAGCACATCTGCAGCACGTATCCCAAAAGAAAAAACGCGCGCCTGTTCGCTCATCAAGGGACCAACTGGATCGAGTGAAAGATCGCCAAGAATACCCACCGCATCCCGACCTGTTGATGGCCCAAAAGCTGGAATAACAATAAAGGGACCTTCCGGAACGCCCCAAACATGGAGAGTTTGACCAAAATCTCCGCCCTTACCGTTTATTCCAAATTGCTCGGCCGGTTTTGCAACTCCACCCAGACCAATTGTCGAATTGATGACAAATTTCAACGAATTCTTAACAGCACTTTCCAAGTCACCCTGCAAAATATTATTGGCAACATCCCCCGGTGTAGATAAATTATCTGATACATTTGACACAACGTTTTGAATATCTTGATCTACGACAGAGACATAGGTCAGCGCAGCTGGCCTCAGAATACTGCGATCCAACACCAAATTAAAACTATGCACCCGACGATTAATTTTTTCAAAAGGATCATTTTCGACCAAATCATTAGAGGCGCTGCACCCAGTCAGACCAAAGGCCAAAATCAGGGTAACATTCTTTATTTTCGAAAAATAAACGATCTTGTTCCCCTTAAAGCCAGACTATCCAAGAACTCATTCTATTCATTGCAATTAAACATATATATTAGAATTTCCAACTACGTATATCACCCAAAGAAATTGAATTCAATTTCGAAACCTATGGAGTTACGATGACAATCGTGCGATAGTTTTTCTTTTAAATGGTCAAGAATTTGGAGTTTTTTACTGAATGACGTCATCTTACAACGCGCGTGGACGAGACGAACTCAGGCAAATTCGTCGAGAAAGCCGGACACTTTATTGGTTTGTCGGAATTTTTAGCTTTTTCGTAAATATGCTCATGCTGACGGGGCCGATTTACATGCTGCAGGTTTACGACAGGGTCCTTGGCAGCCGGTCAGAAGCCACATTGGTTGCACTCTCACTTGTGGTTGTTTTTCTTTATGCGATGATGGGTCTTTTGGATTATACCCGCGGACGCGTCATGGGCCGCGTGGGGGCGCGATTTCAACACCGTTTGGACAGGCGGGTGTTTGAGGCCGTGATGCGCAAATCGGCGCTCGTTCAGGACGAAAAAACAGCAACGGGACTGCGTGATCTGGAAAGCGTGCAAAAACTTATGACATCGCCTGTGCTGATGGCCATCTTCGATATCCCTTGGACCCCATTTTTCTTGGTGGGTATTATGATTTTTCATCCATGGCTGGGCTATCTTGGTATTGCCGGAGGTGCCGTTTTGATTGTGGTCGCAATTTTCAATCAAGTATCCTCAGGTCAACCGCTGGCAAAAGCAAATCAAGCCGTGTTTCAGGCCGAATCCATATCTTCACATATCCGCACCGAAGCAGAAATGATCCGTGCTCTGGGCATGACCGGCGCGTCTTTTGATCGCTGGCAAATCGCCCGCGGTGAAGCACTCAAGCAGCAGCTCAAAAGCAGCGACTTATCCGGCGGCTTTACGGCGTCGACAAAAACCTTCCGCATGTTGCTGCAATCAGCCATGTTGGGGCTCGGGGCCTATCTTGTGCTGCAAAATGAACTCAGCGCGGGCGCGATGATTGCCGGCTCCATTCTGCTAGGGCGCGCTTTGGCACCGGTCGAATTAGCGATCGGTCAATGGGCGCTGGTTCAACGCGCACAGAAAGGATGGGATAACCTTGCAGATCTGCTCGGAGAGGTTCCCCCAGAGCCTGCGCGCACGCCGCTTCCCCGTCCCAAGGCCAAGCTTGAAGCGCAAGCGCTGACTGTTATTCCTCCGGGTGAACAGCAGGCAGCACTTCGCGCCGTTTCATTTGAGATCCCTCCAGGCTCAGCCGTTGGTGTAATCGGCCCTTCTGGAGCGGGAAAATCGACGCTTGCGCGCGCGATCACAGGAGTTTGGCGTCCAGCAGGCGGCAAAATCCGACTTGATGGGGCATCGCTTGAAAATTATGAACCCGATATTTTGGGACAACACATCGGTTATCTTCCACAACGCGTCCAGCTCTTTGACGGGACAATAGCCGAAAATATTGCAAGGCTCTCATCAACGGCAGATCCGGAAAAAATTGTAGCCGCTGCAAAAAAAGCTGCGGCACATGATATGATATTGAAGCTCCCCGATGGTTACGACACGCGGGTGTCATCTGCTGGCGGGCGGTTATCTGGGGGTCAAATTCAACGGATTGGACTGGCGCGGGCGATGTATGGGGATCCCGTGCTTTTGGTGCTTGATGAGCCAAACTCAAACTTGGACAATCATGGCAGCGAAGCCCTCAATGCAGCCATACGCAGTTACAAGGCAGAAGGACACACGGTTCTGATCATGGCTCATCGCCCTGCAGCAATAAAAGAATGTGACCTGCTTTTGGTGCTTGAAGGGGGCGCGAAACGGGCTTTTGGTCCGAAAGAAGACGTTTTACGCGCAACGGTGCAAAATACCGAGTCCCTCATGCGATCTCAAGCACTTGGGGGGATGACATGACCGACGCAAAAACAGAATTTCCAACCTTCAAACCGATGATGCTCGGGACCATCACTCTTTTGATATTAGTCGGTGGATTCGGCCTTTGGGGCGTCATGGCAGAAATATCTGGTGCCGTTGTCGCCAGCGGTCAAATTGAGGTCGACCAAAACCGCCAAATCGTCCAGCACCCCGATGGCGGCGTTGTTGCAGAGATTGCCGTGGATGAAGGCGATTCCGTTATTGCCGGTCAGACGCTTATCAAACTCGATCCAACCTTGGAAAAATCCGAACTGGCCATTATAGAGAGCCAGCTTTTTGAGTTGATGGCTCGCCGCGGAAGGCTGGAGGCAGAACGAGATGGAAACCAAACCATCGATTTTGATGCCACGCTTAAAGAACGCGCGAGCAACGATCCCTCGGTTGCAGAGCTTATGAGCGGACAGCAACGGCTTTTTGACGCCCGCTCGGAAACCGCCTCCAACCAAGTCGCCCAGCTCAGTAAACGCAAAGGCCAAATCCGCAACCAAATCGAAGGTCTCGATGCCCAACAAATCGCCTTGCAGAGACAGCTGGATCTCATCGCAGAAGAATTATCTGATCAACAAAGCCTTTTGAACCGAGGTTTGGCGCAAGCCACAAAAGTACTTGCCTTACAACGCACCGAAGCACAGTTAAGTGGCCAAATGGGCGATCTCTCCGCACGCAAAGCGGAATATGAGGGGCGGATCACCGAAATTGATATCGAAATCACTTCACTGGATGCGGGTCGACGCGAAGAGGCGATCACCAATTTGCGCGATCAACAGTTTAGAGCATTGGAACTCGAAGAGCGCGCCCGCGCACTTCATGAAAAACTGTCGCGTATGGATATCAAAGCACCCGTCTCAGGGATCGTCTATGGGCTGACGGTTTTTGCAGAACGCTCTGTGATCCGCCCCGCAGACCCCGTTTTGTTTCTAATTCCTCAAGATAGGCCATTAATTATCGCGGCCCGTGTGGAACCCATTCACATCGACGAAATTTTCACTGGCCAAGAAGTAACATTGCGCTTTTCCTCACTCGACCAACGCACCACACCGGAATTATTGGGCCGCGTGGTACAAATTTCGGCAGATGCCTTTCAAGATGACGCACGGCAGATCTCATACTACAGGGCCGAAATTGTTCTGAGCGAGGGCGAGCAAGATAAAATTCCACAGGGCATTACTCTGATCCCTGGTATGCCAGTGGAATCCTTTATCAAAACAAATGATCGCACGCCGCTTGCCTATCTTGTCAAACCACTTGCAGATTATTTTGCAAAAGCTATGCGAGAAAGCTGATTATCCGCTTTCAGCAAACCCCCAATATGTTTAGGTTGGCACCAACTGAACCAGAGGAGATTTCTTGATGAGTAATCATTTTGAAACCAAGCTCAAAGAGCTTGGCATCACACTTCCCGACGCACCTGCCCCTGCCGCAAATTACGTTCCCTTCGTACAGGTGGGCGATATTGTTTATGTGTCAGGCCAAATTTCGGCGGATGCAAACGGATTTATCAAAGGCAAGCTCGGAGATGATATGACCACCGAAGAAGGCGCAGCGGCGGCCAGAGCCTGCGCGATCAACCTTCTTGCACAGGTCAAAGCTGCCTGCGGGGGCGATCTTGACCGCCTTGTTCGCGTAGTCAAATTAACCGGCTTTGTGAATTCGACGGCCGATTACACAGATCAACCCAAGGTCGTCAATGGTGCCTCTGACCTATTGGCAGAGGCGCTTGGTGATGCTGGAAAACACTCCCGCTCCGCGGTTTCTGCTGCCTCTCTTCCTTTAGGTGTTGCGGTTGAAATTGAGGGCATTTTCCAAGTGTCCTGAAAACATCCGGCTCTTGGAGCGATGAATGCGTGAACAGCCGCTCTCAGTAGAGATTCTAACATCACTCAGCGAGATCAGCCCTGATCTATGGGACAGCCTCGCCTGTCCCGAAGCCGCAGATGGCGGCCCCCCACTTGACCCCTTCACAACGCACCGCTTTCTCAACGCGCTTGAAGAAAGCGGATCCGTTGGGGCCGGAACGGGATGGGACCCCTGCCATATGTTGGCTTATTCGGGTCAGGATGTGATCGGAGCCGCCCCGATGTATCTAAAATCCCATTCTCAGGGTGAATATATTTTCGATCACAATTGGGCACATGCCTATGAACGTGCAGGCGGCAGGTATTATCCGAAACTGCAAATCGCCGTGCCCTTCACACCCGCTACCGGACGGCGGTTTTTGACAAAAAATGACAGACATGACACGGCGCTACAAACGCTTGTTCAAGGCGCTATTGAATTTGGCTCACAGAATAAGATTTCCTCACTTCATGTCACATTTTGCACGAAAGAAGAAAAACACCGTGCTCAACACCTGCCCCTGTTGGGAAGGGTCACGCAGCAATTTCATTGGCAGAATAATGGATATTCTGATTTTGACAGTTTTTTGGCCACTCTTTCATCGCGAAAGCGCAAAAACATTCGAAAGGAACGCAGTACCGCCAATGATTTTGGCGGGACGATTTCAGTTATGACCGGCCCCGATATCCAGCCGGAGCATTGGGACGCGTTTTGGGTTTTCTATCAGGATACAGGTGCGCGCAAATGGGGGCAGCCATATCTGAGCCGCGCCTTTTTCGATGTCGCACAGGAGCGGCTTAGGGATGATATCGCATTGATTTTGGCAGAGCGGGATGGGCGGTATATCGCGGGCGCACTGAATTTCATTGGAAGAAACGCGCTTTACGGACGGTATTGGGGCTGCATCGAACACCATCCCTGTTTGCATTTCGAACTCTGTTATTACCGCGCGATCGATTTTGCTATTTCCCGTGGGCTCAAAACCGTGGAAGCGGGTGCGCAGGGGGAACATAAGCTTGCCCGCGGATATCTACCACGGCAGACCTATTCACTGCATTGGCTGGCAGATCAGGGCTTTCACAATGCGGTGTCTGCCTACCTCAGAGAGGAAACCAAAGCCATTAATCAAGACATTGAGATCCTGACCAGCTATGGTCCGTTTCGCAAAGCAAATGTGGAGGAACAAGAATGAGCCAACCATTAAGCGATCATGACCGCCAAAATGACCTGAAAGCCTGCTTAGACGCTGGCTGGAGCCTTGTTGAAGGGCGCGACGCGATTTTTAAATCCTATAAATTCCGCTCATTTATTGAAGCGTTTTCGTGGATGAGTGCGGTGGCACTTTGCGCCGAAAAAATGAACCACCACCCTGAATGGTTCAATGTTTACAGCCGCGTTGATGTGACGCTGAGCACCCATGATGTGGGCGGGCTTAGTCTCTTGGACATTACGCTCGCCCAGAAAATGGATGATCTGGCAAAATAAAGGTTACATCTGCTCCAAAAGATGGTTGGCGCCAGAGGATAAAACCTGCCCACGGGCATCTTCCAAAAGGAATTTGGATACGACACCGTTTTCGGACAACAGAGCATACCGTTGTGAGCGGTCATAAAATCCGATGGCTTCTGCAGAGAAATTCATCCCCAAGGCTGTTGTGAATACAGATCCTGCATCGGCAATCATTGTCAGACCTGCGGCAAAAGCCCCTGAGTGCTTGGCCCATTCGCGCACAACAAAAGGGTCATTGACGACCAAAATGACCACATCGTCTACGCCTTTTTCATAGAGCCCATCTTTGTGACGAATCACATTTGGTAAATGAGAGGAGGAACACGTCGAAGTGAACGCTCCTGGCATCGCAAAGATAGCAACTTTTTTGGAGGCTAGGTAATCGGCGATCTGAACCGCCTCTTGCCCATCTTCACCGACGAGCAACACTTCTGCGTCAGGTAATTTCTGTCCAACTTCGACCATTTTGTGGAGATCCTGTAATTGTAATTCAATGAACAGAGATTATAGAGTCAATTTGACGGGCGACCAGAGCAATAAGGTGGAAAATGAAAAAAGTTGTAATTGCGGGCGGTGGACAGGCAGCTTCCTCTGTGGCTGCAAAACTCAGAAGCGAAGGCTTTGACGGATCCATCGCGATAATCTGCAAGGAAAATCACCCGCCCTATCAGCGCCCCCCCCTTTCAAAGAAATATCTTTTGGGGGAAATGACCCTTGATCGCCTTTATTTGCGCCCACTTAGTTATTACGACGACCAGAACATAACGCTTCATCTGGGCAAAACGGTGGATCAGATAGACCGTGCGAAAAAACAGGTTTTGTTTGATGGTGAAAGCCTTGAATATGACGATCTGGTGCTGGCTTTGGGATCACAACCGCGCAGATTGCCTGAAAAGATCGGGGGCTCCCTTGGCAAAGTGTTTACAGTGCGTGACCTTACCGATGTCGATGCGCTCGCGCCCGAATTCACCCGTGACAAACGTGTGTTGATCATCGGGGGCGGATATATCGGGTTAGAAGCGGCCGCGGTGGCCGCCCAACGCGGCTTGAAGGTAACGCTTGTCGAAATGGCAGATAGAATTCTTCAACGAGTCGCAGCGCCGCAAACTTCTGACTATTTTCGCCACTTACACACTACTCACGGAGTTGAAATCAAGGAAGGGGTTAGCCTCGCACGGCTGACAGGACATGAAGGCACCGTGACCGGAGCCGAACTTTCTGATGGCACCTTGATTGAGATTGATTTTGCCATAGTCGGTGTGGGAATTTTTCCTGTCACCGATATCGCCTCAGATGCGGGATTGTCCATTTCTGACGGCATCACCGTCAATGCGTTTGGGCAAACCTCTGATCCTTCGATCTGGGCGGCAGGGGATTGTTGTGCGTTTCCCTATCGGGGTGGAGAACTTCGTTTGGAAAGCGTCCCTCACGCCATTGATCAGGCGGAGCTGGTGGCACAAAACATCATGGGTGCATCGCTGTCTTACTTTCCCAAACCTTGGTTCTGGTCTGATCAATATGACGTGAAACTTCAAATCACGGGACTTAATACGGGATTTGATAACGTGATCACCCGCTCCACAAACGAAACCTCCATATCGTTTTGGTATTATAAAGCAGGCCATCTGATTGCAGTTGATGCTATGAATGATCCACGCGCCTATATGGTGGCAAAGCGGCTTATAGAAGCCGGAAAAACTGCAGATCAAGCTGTCGTCGCAGATCCAAATATTGATCTGAAGGGGCTTTTGAAAACGTGAGAATAATCGCCGGCAGATACAGGGGCCGACAGCTTACGGCGGTGGGCAAGGGGGATGCAAAATCCCATCTGCGCCCCACAAGCGACAAAGTGAGAGAATCTTTGTTCAATATTCTGATCAACGGAAGCCTTGGAGATGTCGTGTCAAACGCCCGCGTGCTTGATCTTTTTGCGGGGACTGGCGCCTTGGGAATAGAAGCCGTGTCACGCGGGGCAACCTGTGCACGGCTTGTGGACTCGGGGCGCGTCGCCGCCCAACTGATACAAAAAAACATGGCCCTTCTGGGCAACCCAGACAGTCTTTACTTTTCCCGATTAGACGCTCTGGCACTACCGCGCAATTCAGAGGCGTCCTATGGGTTGATCTTTTTGGATCCGCCCTACGGCAAAAACCTTGCGCCTCAGGCGATCGCGTCAGCTCAAAAACAAGGGTGGATCGATCCAAATGGGGTGATCATCTGCGAAGAGAATGTCAAAATTGATCCGCCAGCAGGATTTGAACACATCCAGACCCGCACGTTCGGAGAGACAGTCATCACCGTGATGCGCGCTGATCCTCAAACGAGATCGTGAGACGGCGCAATCGCGTTGCGTATTATTTCGGGAACGTCCTCCAGCGTCATTTTCTTTTCGCAAATTCGGGCTTGGCGTAAAATATCCACAGGCGATTGTGGCAAAAGTTGAAAAACACATCGCGTAATGCGACGCCGCCCAGCATATTCGCCCCGCGACAGAACAGAAAACCCACCCAAGAGATTTTCGGCGATATAATCAAGACTTATGAACGTCATTGTCAGGTGACGTGCAGGTGCCTGACCAAAAGTGAGAATTGTGAACCCGTCAGATGAAGCCAAGACCGTGCCGCGGTATTCCTTTTTTAAAAGCGGAGCAGGAAAATTATCCGAAATCAGCCGCCCGACCCGATCATATCCTTTGATCAAACGTGTCCCATCGACTGTCCTGACCTGCATGAGGCGGCAATGGACCGAGGAGAGATCAGAAAATGAATTGAGCCATAGACAGTGAATGCCATCGGGCAGATGACGGCTGAACCCTTCATAAGTCGTACTTTCTTCTATATAGGAAGCAGCACTTTGAAGATATGCGAGAGCATTGGCTTTTTTCATCCAATCTTTTTGTTCGGCCTCAATCTCATCAAGCGGGCGAATAAATATGGCAACGTCCACATTAAAGTATCGGCAAATGCGATCTAAAAGATCCGGTTTGGGAAAAGAGGTCCCATTCAAATATCGGCCAAATTGAACACGACCCACCTCAAGGTCTCGTGCAACAGATGAAATTGACGGCTTTCTTCGGCAAAGTGCCCGTAAATTTTGACCAAAAATAGTAAGCTTATCACTCATACATACAAAACCAATTAACAATACGCGTCGGGTACTCGTGCCAATTAACGATTTGGCACGGTTTAATTTAATGGGACTCACTTAATTATTATTTTATCGTAGCTGTATTTTTAGATTTCTATACAACTTTTAAGGCAAAATTTTGCAAAATTTTTAGCTTTTTATGGGCCCTGAGAAATTTCGCTCGTTATGGCTTGATCTGGTGGACCGCTTGCGTTCGATTTCAAGAATTTTTGCATCCTTACATGTGATTTCAATTTCTACTTTCTCACTTCACTGGCTGACATTTCAAAAGCAGGTCATTATATTTGGTTTATGGTAAGGTAGAGTGACTAAAAATGATGAGTTGGGATGATTTGCGGTGTCTCGCCTGTGTCGGGCGCGGACAAACTTTAACAAGTGCTGCACGGACATTACAGACGAGCATATCTACCGTTTCGCGGAGAATTGAGCGGCTAAATAACGATTCCTCTGAACAAATTGCGATCAAAAATGGCAATACTTGGACGCTGACGAACCACGGCAAACAAATTGCCGAAGCGGCCATTAAATTTCAGGAACAGCTCGATAAAGCCGAAGCAGACTCGATCGACAAGGGCAAAGGCAAACTCAAACCACGTGTGATCACACTGACTGCCCCCGATGCCCTGATATCATATTACCTGACACCGGTTCTAACAGACTTTGCCAGCAGAGAGCCCTCCATAGAGCTGAATATCATCAGCAACCCATTTGGAAAACGCTTAGGTGATGGATCTGTAGATATGGCTATCTTACTGGAAAAACCGGTGATTGGGCGGCACATCGTAAAAAAAATTGGGACAATCCGCGATGGCATCTTTTGTAAAACCGGCACCACGGCGACCAATTGGATTGGCCTTGACCGGAGCCTTGACGAACTAGAAATGATGCACATGGGACGTAGATTTTTTGGCAAAGAGCCTGACCTACGGATCAGCAATTTGTCCTTAATCAAAAAGGCGGTTGAAGCATCAGGATGGGCAGGTGTGGGAATGGACGTTTTATACCCAAAATCAGAAGGATTTCAATCTGTTGGAGGGGAAGATACCATGTCGGAAACATCCGTCTGGCTCAGCTATCATGAAACACGCCGCTTTGATAAAGCCCTGCAAATTATCCGAGATTTCATGATCTCTGCGCTAAAGCGGTAGTCTTCGCCCCTAATACGTCGGGTGAAACCGGTCGGCTTTGGACAGGGTAAAAATCTCGCATCCCGTAGCCGTCACACCGATAGAATGTTCAAACTGGGCCGAAAGTGATTTATCCCGCGTCACCGCTGTCCAATCATCTGCTAGGACTTTGGTTTCCGGTCGGCCAAGATTTACCATTGGTTCAATGGTAAAAAACATGCCTTCTTCCAGAACGGGACCGGTCCCCGCGCGCCCATAGTGAAGAACATTCGGCGGGGCATGGAACACACGCCCCAGTCCATGACCGCAGAAATCACGCACCACAGACATTCTTTCTGCTTCGACAAAGGACTGAATAGCATGCCCGATATCGCCAAATGTGTTGCCCGGTTTGACAACATCTATTGCCCGCATCAGCGACTCATGTGTGACGTCCAGCAACCGTTCTGCCTTGCGAGACGGTTTTCCGGCGACATACATGCGTGACGTATCCCCATACCATCCATCCACAATAACGGTGACATCGATATTCAGTATATCGCCATCTTTGAGACGTTTATCGCTTGGGATTCCATGGCAGACCACATGGTTAATACTGATGCAGCTTGCGTGTTGATATCCTTTATATCCGATGGTCGCTGAAATGGCACCGGCGGCTTCGACCTGATCCTGAATGAATTTATCCAGAACGGCTGTGGTTTGCCCCGGATATACATGCACCCCAATCTCATCCAAAATCTGGGACGCCAAAGCACCCGCTGCATGCATGCCGGCAAAATCGCTCGGATCAAACAGGGTGATCCCATCTCTGTTGCGTCGCGTTTTGTCAGCTTTGTTGAACATCAAATGCCTTTGCCGTTTTTGTCTATCAATCTCAAGGTTGACCGCGACAGGCTATAGCCCAAATGGAATAGGCTTGTCGACGGCAATTATATCTTCAGAGAGATGGCAAGACATACATAAGATTTCAATGCCCCGTGCCAGAGCCTCTTCCAATCCTCTGGCATAGGCGGGATCAATGTCACGGGCAATATCACACAGCTGACAATCGCTGCGCTGGATCAGGAACAAAAGCACCCCGCGATGCCCCTCCTCCACAACGCGTGCCAATTCTTGCAAATGCTTAAGACCACGTGCCGTCACACTGTCGGGAAACTCTGCCAACCCTTTTTCACGCATCAAAGTGACGCTTTTGACCTCAAGATAAATGTCCTTTTGTCCCTGCTCCCTCAGGAGAAAATCAACCCGGCTCTGGGTGCCATATTTCACTTCTGAACGAAGCGTATCATATCGATCAAGCAAGGGAATTTTGCGCCCCTCCAAAGCTTCTTTGACGATTTTATTCGCAGCTCCCGTATCGATGCCCGTCATATGTCCGTTTTCGTGATCGACAAGGCGCCAAGCATATTTGAGTTTTTTTCGCGGATCTGTGTTCGGTTCGACAAAGACACGCGTCCCGGGATCACACAGCCCCATCATGGACCCCGGATTGGGGCAGTGGGCGGTTACCTCTTGCCCGTCCGCAAGAACAACATCCGCCAGAAATCTTTTGTAACGCCGCAAAAGCCGCGCCGGTATAAGTGGGGTTTGAAAGCGCATAAGAAGCCTTTATAGGGAAGCGAGAGTTTTGGAAAGGACGCAGGATGCCCAACCCCACTGCCGCAATCCTTGTGATTGGAGACGAGATCCTGTCAGGGCGCACGCGAGATGCGAATATGCATCATCTGGCCAATGTACTGAGCGAAATTGGGATTGATCTCAAAGAGGCCCGATTTGTAAGCGATGATGAACCCGCCATCATTGACTCTGTTCGTGCCCTATCCAAAGGCTATGATCATGTCTTTACCTCGGGTGGGATTGGTCCAACGCATGACGACATCACCGCAGACGCCATTGCCGCAGCTTTTGAGACGCATATTGACGTGCGCGAGGATGCGCTCACAATTCTTAAGGCCCATTATGAGCGGCAGGGCGTCGAGCTCAACGAAGCACGCCTCAGGATGGCGCGGATCCCCGATGGTGCCGAACTGATAGACAATCCCGTATCCTCTGCCCCAGGGTTTCGACTTGGCAATGTATATGTGATGGCGGGTGTTCCGTCTATTTTTCAAGCGATGGTGCAAAGCGTGCTTCCCTCTTTTACCGGTGGACTACCGATCCTGAGCGAAACGCTTCGCGTCGAGCGCGGCGAAGGGGATATCGCCGCAGAACTGGGCGCCTTGGCGAAAGCCTATCCCGATGTGTCAATGGGATCCTATCCTTTTCAAAAAGACGGGGTCTATGGGACAAACCTTGTCCTGCGCTCATCCGATAGGGTTAGACTTGCCGCGGCCAAAGAAGACCTCATCAAGCGCGTTCAACATGACGCCTGATCTGTCCGATCTTTATGAGGTGATCGATCACACTTGGCCCGCGCATAAGCAGGTCTCTTGCGGTCCTTGGACGCTTCGCGAGGGACGTGGTGGGGGAAAACGGGTTTCGGCGGCGACCTTGCAAGACAGGACAAAGGTCCAAGAGATTAAAATCGCTGAAAAAGGCATGCGGGAACTTGGGCAAATCCCCTTGTTCATGGTTCGAGACGGGGAGGAAGAGCTTGATCATATTCTTCAAGCCGAGTCCTATAAAACCATCGATGCCGTCAATATTTATTGCGTCTCAAGTGAGGAACTCTCTCGGCCCAATCCTCCAAGACTAAGCATGTTTGATATCTGGGAACCCCTTGAAATTCAGAAAGATATTTGGGCGCAAGGTGGGATTGGCAGAGATCGTGTCGCCGTTATGGAACGTGCGAAATGCGTAAAAACCAGTCTTTTGATGCGATGGGACAATCATCCCGCAGGAACTGCCTATATTGGGGTTCATAATGGTGTCGGGATGGTTCATGCGCTTGAAATCCTGCCCCAGCAACGACGCAAAGGTGTCGGCGCGCTTGCCATGCGCCATGCCGCTATTTGGGCCCTGTCGCAGACCGCAGCGCATATGAGCGTGATTTGCACCAAGGAAAATAAGGCTGCAAATGCGCTTTACGCTTCACTCAAGATGCGTCTTGTGGGAGGGTACCACTATCGGATTAAAGAGGACAGCACATGAGCGACACACCCCCAATAATGGCCCTAGATTTACCAATGCTCGATCCTCTTCCAGAAGAGATCCAGAAATATTTCGATATCTGTCAGGAAAAGCTTGGCATGGTGCCCAATGTATTGCAGGCCTATGCCTTTGACGCTGCAAAACTGAACGCATTTTCCACGCTTTACAACGATCTCATGCTGGCCCCCAGCGGATTAAGCAAACTTGAACGTGAGATGATTGCTGTGACAGTGTCATCCATCAACAAATGTTTTTATTGCCTTGTCGCCCACGGCGCAGCAGTTCGCCAGCTTTCTGGGGATCCCAAGCTTGGGGAAATGATCGCCATGAATTATCGTGTTGCCCCATTGGATGCCCGTCAAAAAGCGATGCTGGCTTTTGCGGAAAAGGTCACCAAAGAAAGCGCATCCATCGAAGAAAAAGACCGCGACACTCTGCGCGCCGTGGGATTTAATGATCGCGATATTTGGGATATTGCGAACGTGGCAGGGTTTTTTAACATGAGCAACCGTGTCGCCAGCGCAGTAGACATGCGCCCTAACGATGACTATCACGCACAATATCGCTAAAACTGCGGCACTGGGCCTTTTGTTACCGGTACTTGCGAGTGCCGAAGGATCCGTTGGGGTGTCATTAGTGGTGCCAGACAACCTGCGCCTAACCCACGAAGAAACACTATCTTATGAACAAACCAGTATTCCCGTGGGAATATTGCAAGGGGGACAGGTTCCAACAAAAAAAGTGTCAGGACCAGTACGCAAACGCAGCTGGACCTCCAAAGACAATGCGACAACCATCGATCAATTCATCGAAACTTTGCTGAGCCAGCTGGATGAGACATCCTACAATAAGTTGCTTGACTGCCATGACGTCACATGCGGCAGTTTTGACTTTCGATTTCAAATCGATGTGCTGCCTGCGCCTTATGTTTATATAAATCTGGGAAACTTCAGATATGTGTCGCTTCAGTTCGGCGCGCAATATAAGACGGTTCTGATCAGTAAATTGGCCAATGCGCTTTGGTTGCAAATTATTGAAACGGCTGAGGAAACAGAAATTTCCAACGCAGCTTTTGTTGCTCTATCGGCCAAACCAGACAACGGCGTCCCGATGATGACAGGTCAAGTGTCTGAAAAATTGCGCGAGAATGGACATAGTGTTTTGCCCGATCTCGAATATGATTCTGGTTCGTCCAACCTCGGGGCAGGTCCCTTCAAATCTTTGCGCGAATTGGCAGAGTATCTTTTGACCAACCCAGAGGTGTCCGTTTTTCTGGTAGGACATACGGATAATGTTGGAAGTCTTGCAGCAAATATCACTCTTTCCAAGGACCGGGCCAAAGCTGTGATCGATCGGCTCGTTGAAAAATACGGGGTCAATCCATCCCAAATGTCATGGGATGGGGTAGGGTATCTCAGCCCTATTGCTTCAAACAATACGGAAAAAGGGCGCGAATTAAACAGACGCGTTGAAGTGGTGATCGAGAAAGCGCCTCAATAAATCTCTACAGGGCAGAAGATTTTATGCCAGCGTTCAAGATATTGGATAGATCATCACCAGACATCTGGCCCTTTGCCGGAAAAGGCACCCACAAGAAAATCAATGAAGGCGCGCACTTTGGGTTGGGTAAAGCGACCCGGCGGATAGATCAGATAAATGCCCTGTTTTTCCTGTGGCAGATGGGGCATCACATCAACGACCTGACCCGATTTCATTGCCTCAGAATAGAGAAAGCTTGGCAAATATGCGATCCCGAGGCCAGAAATCGCCGCATGCAGAAGCGACTGCCCGTCGTTCACGCTCAACGCGCCGCCAGTTCTAATTTGGCGCAATTCACCCGTGTTTGAGGTAATTTTCCAGACCGCACCGGAAACATGATTGGAATAATGCAATAATTTGTGATTGTTTAAGTCATCCACTCGCACTGGTTTTCCGGCCTTTTGCAGGTAAGACGGGCTTGCGACCATGCGGATTGTCGTTTCAGTGAGCTTGCGCGCGCGGAGCGAACTGTCTTGTAATTCGCCCACCCGAACAGCCGCATCAAAACCTTCTGATATCAGTTCAAGATACCTGTTCCCAAATTCCATATTTACAGAAATATCTGGATATTTCGCAAGAAAATCCCCCACCAGAGGCGAGAGGTGGTTGGCGCCGAAATCTGCGTCCACTGCAACTCTGAGCTGACCGGATGGAGTGGCCTGCATGGATGTGACTAGCGCGTCTGCTTCGCCAGCGTCACTTAACACACGACAAGCCCGGTCATAGTAGGCAAGTCCAATTTCTGTCGGACTAACCCGGCGAGTTGTGCGGTTCAGAAGTCGCGCGCCCAACCGTGCCTCTAGACTGGAGACATGTTTAGAAATCGCAGATTTGGACAGACCAAGTTTCTTTGCAGCATCTGTAAAACCACCTTGATCCACCACGGTTGCAAAAGCTTCCATTTCCAACAAACGATCCATAACGAACCCCTTTTATCCATTTAAGAGTTCGTATCCCGTTAAAATCGGGCAGAAATTTGTCAGCAGAACGTCACCAAAGAGGTATTTTTAGAAAGATTGTTGCGATTAAAACCCCAAAGCAAGGCGCACGCCTTGGTCGATGGCCCTTTTAGCATCCAATTCGGCAGCCACATCAGCCCCGCCAATGACATGGACTGGACGCCCCGCCTGTATCAGCACATCGGCCAAAGCTCGCTCAGAGATTTGTCCGGCACAAAGGACCACGCTATCCGCAGGGATGACTTTGGGATTTTCTCGCGCCTCTCCAAATGATACGCTGACACCTTTTTCATCAATGCCTTCGTAATTCACTCCTGCGACCATGTTTACGCCTTTCATTTGAAGCGCCGCTCGATGGATCCAGCCTGTTGTTTTTCCAAGGCGCTTACCGTGTTTTTCAGCTTTGCGCTGAAGCAAGGTCACCTGACGGGCCGCAGCGCTGGGTTGGGCCCCTTCTTTGGCAAGCCCGCCCGCAGTTTCCTCAGGATCCCCAACACCCCATTCCCGTAACCATTCCGGCAAGTTTTCCGTCGGGCTTTCGCCGTCTCTATGAACAAGGAATTCTGACACATCAAATCCAATCCCGCCCGCACCAATGACCGCGACGTTTTCGCCGGCTTTGGCCGTACCGTTAAGGATGTCGATATAGCTGTGGACCTGCCCACCGCCCTGCCCGGGAATTTCCGGATCGCGGGGGCGCACACCCGTGGCGATGATCACCTCATCGAAATCTATCAGGTCATCAGCTTGTGCCTCCTGTCCAAGGCGAAGATCAATTGGAAGATCCTCAAGGCGCGCTTGAAACCAATCCACAAGGCCCCAAAATTCTTCTTTACCCGGCACTTTTTTGGCCAAATTCAATTGACCGCCAATAGCATCAGATTTTTCAAATATTGTGACTTGATGCCCGCATTCTGCTGCTGTTATCGCCGTCGACAACCCCGCAGGCCCTGCACCAACAACCGCTACTTTCTTTGTGATCTTGGCCGGCTTCACAACAAGTTCAGTCTCAAAACAGGCCCGTGGATTGACCAAACATGAACTTATCTTTCCACTGAAGGTGTGATCTAGGCAGGCCTGATTACAGGCAATGCAGGGCGCGATATGATGAGCGCGCCCAGACTGCGCCTTGGCGACAAAATGCGAATCTGCAAGAAAGGGTCGCGCAAGGCTCACCATATCTGCACATCCTGTTGACAGCACCTCTTCGGCAACCTCCGGTGTGTTTATCCGGTTTGAGGTGATCAACGGGATTGAAACTTTGCCCATGAGTTTTTTGGTCACCCATGCAAAGGCCGCGCGCGGAACGGATGTGGCAATGGTTGGAATACGCGCTTCGTGCCATCCAATGCCTGTGTTAATCAGAGTTGCACCCGCTTCTTCAACGGCTTTGGCAAGTTGCACGACTTCGTCGTGGGTCGAACCATTCGGGATAAGGTCGATCATCGACAGACGATAAATGATGATAAAATCATTTCCCACAGCAGCACGCACGCGGCGTACAACCTCCACCGGCAGGCGCATTCGGTTTTCATAGGCGCCCCCCCAACGATCGGTACGTTTATTTGTATGGGTGACAAGAAATTGGTTCAAAAGATACCCTTCAGATCCCATGATTTCCACGCCGTCATAGCCAGCTTCACGTGCATTAACCGCCGTTTGCACAATATCGCGAATTTGTTTTTCGATACCCTCTTCGTCCAGCTCCTTTGGTGGAAAAGGCGAAATTGGCGATTTTACGGCTGATGGCGCCACACATTCAGGATTATAGGCATAGCGTCCAGCGTGCAAAATCTGCATTGCGATTTTGCCATCTGCCTCATGCACCCTTTCAGTGACAACACGATGGTGCGCGATGTCTTCCTCCCGATAAAGGCCTGCCGCTTGGGCAAATACTCCACCTTCTGGATTTGGGGCTATTCCCCCTGTGATCATCAAACCAACTCCGCCGCGCGCACGTTCAGCATAAAACTCTGCGACACGGTTCCAATCCTTGGTTTCTTCCAAATTGGTGTGCATGGATCCCATCATCACGCGGTTTTTCAGCGTAGTGAAACCCAAATCGAGCGGCGCGAGCATATGCGGATAGGATGAGGTCATTTAAGTCTCCCACAACAACGACACGCGATTTATGTAGCGCCTTTTAGGGTTTGTCACCCGAAACGCAACGTAAAGCTGAAGCTCACGTCGTTGAACAATGACGACGAAACGCGCGTTTTAACAGATCCAGCTCTTCGCGCAGTAAAGAGACCTCTGCTCGAATATCTTCAGACAGAACATCCCCAGCGACGATCGGAATTTTTGCTAATGCGTCAGAACTGCCGACAAGACTTATAATCACGGTATGCACGCCTTTGGCGATGGCCTCGCTCGGAATGGGAACTGACAATTCATAGCGCTTGGGTTTGGATTTTAGTTCTGCCTTAAGGCGTGAAACATTTTTACCCTGCAAGGAAACTGTAAATTCCGGTGCACTATCACCTTGCCATTTTCCGTCCACCAAAGCAGTCCAGACCCCTTCACTAAATCGAATTTCTGTGAGTGTAATATCCATAAATTACCTTCTTAAAACTCTGCTCTGGGGCGGCGATGAAACGTAACGTCTCGCAAAATCACGTCATTCATAGACGGTTCTTCAAAGATCAGATCCAGCCATATGTGTTCCACACGTTTTTCTATCAAATTCACATAACCGAGGTCAAATTCAATAATTTGACTTTTCCCGTCGGTGGGCAACGCGCGCACGATCTGTTCAACATTTGGACCGTGGCGGATATTCAAACGCCCAAAAATCTCGAGCGGCTTTTCACATTCAATCACTGTTTCCATATGAACAATGTGACGGGAATTAAGACCTGCAATAGCTTTTGGGGGAAAATCCAAGGCAACGGACAAAAATGAGCCGGAAAATTCATAAACTTCCAATTGCATCCCGAATGGAGCAAGGTCCTTTTCGCGGTAATTGCGGATTTGGCGAAGCGTCATCTCATTTGCCTCACAATCGTGAAACAAGGACACTTCATTTCCCAGTTTGGAGCTTGAACCTACGCCGACCAAACCCTTTTGGCGCAATTGTCCAGACCAGAGTTCAGGGCGCCAAGACCAGTCCGCATCAGGCGGTTTGTAAAACACCTCGTTATCATATTGGGGACGCGCAAGCCGATAATCCGCCTTGAAAATGACGTCGGCGAGGATACTCTGCAAATCTTTTGCACGATGCCGCGCAGCAGCAAGGTCAGACATAGTGACCTGATCAGCATTGTGGCTTGTCCGTTTCCAAAAGCCTTTTGCCTTTACCAATGCGAAACGCGTTAACCAACTTGGCTTGAACATGCTCGCCTTCCTACAACCTGCCACATACAAATTGATACTAATCGACGGTTTATGCACACATCAAACAAATCTTTTTCTTTCTTCACGAAAGAGGTCGCGCACGCGGACGCGTCAGTTGGCGAGTTTCAGGTTTGGACCTGGGTCTTACCGTTTGAATATATCGAAGGCGATTTAACATTTTCTTAAGATGATTTTCCGCGGTGCCAGCATTCACTGTCACATAATTTGGCACATAAAGCGTCAAGACGCTTGTATAAATATCGCGTTTGTCGATAAGCTGCCATCCCACTTCTTGCATGCCCAAAATTTGTTCTGCTGAGGAATGTTGTACTTTTTGAAAATGTATCTCAAGGGGGAGGTTTTTTTGGTTTTTCCCCTCAGCGGAAATGTCCCCAGCAGTTTGATAAGCCGCCTCATTCAACACAACAGTGATGGTCGTAAACCCACCCTGCACCTCTTCTACTGCGTCAAGACATGGTAGAACCACCGCAAAGCCGGCGTTCTCTGTATCTTGGACCAGCTTGGGATCGATACAATAATTTACGGGCGGCGTGAAGGACACGCCGGCCTTGAATTTCACACTGCGTATCAGATCGGCCTGCTGGTAATCCGGCGTGACCATACAGGCACTCACAAATCCGATACAGCCCGCTGCAAATCCTAAGCGCAGTTTTCTGAACAATCTAATACTCAAATTAGAGGTCCATATATTGATGCTTCTCTGCTTTTCCACCAGGATGGGTCACAGCCCCTTTGTAGGTTTCACCGACCTGCTGTGCATATTTCCACAAAGCACCGGATGCATAGATCGTATCACGCGGTCCGGCCCATTGTTCTTTACGCTCGGCAAGTTCTTCATCTGTCAAATCCACATGGATCGTGCCCTCAATGGCATTGAGCGTAATGATATCACCATCTTTCAAAAGTGCGATCGGACCCCCATGCGCGGCTTCGGGACCGACATGGCCCACACAGAACCCGCGCGTTGCCCCTGAAAAGCGCCCATCTGTGATCAACGCCACCTTTTTCCCCATACCCTGTCCTGACAAGGCCGCAGTGGTCGCCAGCATTTCACGCATCCCCGGACCACCAGAGGGGCCTTCGTTTCGGATGACAAACACATCGCCCTCTTTGTAGGCACGGGTTTGAACTGCCTCAAAAGCATCCTGTTCACACTCAAAAACGCGCGCAGGACCGGTGAAAACCTGATATTGCGCGGGCATGCCGGCAACTTTGACGATGGCACCTTCTGGGGCAAGATTACCTTTCAGGCCAACGACGCCGCCTGTCTTGGTAATGGGCGCATCGATGGGGTAAATGACACGACCATCGGCTTCTCTGGTAATCCGGTCAAGCTCTTCTCCCATGCTACGCCCTGAGGCGGTGATGCAGTCTTCGTGAAGTAAACCAGCTTTGCGAAGTTCTTTCATCACCACAGGCACACCGCCAACCTCATAAAGGTCTTTGGCCACATATTGCCCGCCTGGTTTCAGATCGACAAAATATGGCGTGTCGCGGAAAATTTCGCACACATCATCAAGGTAAAAATCAAGCCCAGCCTCATGCGCGATGGCAGGCAAATGCAATCCCGCATTGGTGGATCCCCCTGTGCAGGCCACGACGCGGGCCGCATTTTCAAGCGATTTCAGCGTTACGATATCACGCGCTTTGATGTTTTTCTCCAGTAGCGTCATAACTGCGCGCCCAGAAGCCTCAGCGTATTGATCACGGCTTTCATAGGGGGCAGGCGCACCAGCGGAATTCATCAGCGCCAGACCAATCGCCTCTGATACACAGGCCATGGTATTGGCGGTAAACTGGCCCCCACACGCCCCCGCCGACGGACAAGCCACCGCTTCGAGCCTTTCCAATTCACAGGTTGACAGATTACCGGCCTGATGTTGTCCCACGGCTTCGAAGACGTCCTGTACGGTCACATCTTTTCCATCCAAGCGGCCCGGCAAAATCGATCCCCCGTAAAGAAACACAGACGGAACATTCAAGCGCACCATTGCCATCATCATGCCAGGCAATGATTTGTCACATCCCGCAAGCCCCACGAGCGCGTCATAGCAATGACCGCGCATCGTCAATTCTACGGTATCTGCGATTGCTTCGCGGCTGGCCAGGGAACTGCGCATACCTTCATGGCCCATCGCGATACCGTCTGTAACGGTGATGGTGGTAAATTCACGTGGTGTACCCAGCGCCTGTTTCACCCCCATTTTCACCGATTGCGCCTGACGATTAAGCGCAATGTTGCAAGGGGCAGCTTCGTTCCAACAGGTGGCCACACCTATCAGGGGTTGATGAATTTCTTCTTCGGTCATTCCCATCGCGTAATAATAGGAACGATGGGGCGCACGCGCAGGTCCTTCTGTGACATGGCGGCTTGGCAATTTGGATTTGTCGAATTTGCTCACGGGTATACCCTTTCACTGGATCAAGATACGTCTTACAAAACTCAACCTATTGAAACAAGCAGCTTTGATACCCATTTGAACTTAAAACCAGAGGTTGTATTATATGAGTGAATTACAACAGAGCTTTTTTCTTCACGCAACTGAGCGCAATCAGATTTGGCGCATTCTTTTGGGGATGCTGTTAATTGTTATCGTTTATTTTGCACTCATTTTTGGCATGACCTCCTTATTGGTTTACAAGGGGATCGATCTTTACGAGATCATGCTGTCGCGATCCCCGCAGGGGCTTGCAGTGATGTTGCTTAGTTTCTTTCCGGTTTGGGTGGGCGTAGCAATCGTCAATCGTGTCCTGCACAGACGGCGCCTTCAGGCGCTTTATGGACCAAGTTACCAGATCAATTGGTTCCATTTTTTGAAAGCAGCGGGTTTCGTCATTACTGTGATCTTGACGGTGGAAGTAATAACACAACTATACCTCTTCCTCAGCGGTCAGGATATCTATCGCCGCCATATGATTGATAATTTGTCTCTATGGTGTCTCTGGGCTCTGCCCATGCTGGCCTTTTTAATGATCCAGATCGGTGCCGAAGAAATTCTGTTTCGCGGCTATCTTTTACAAACCATCAGCGCAAGGGGCGGAAATTTCATTTGGGCCGCTGTTTTGCCATCCGTCATATTCGGGTGTTTGCATTTTGATTATGCCACTTTTGGCGCCAACGCTTTTGCCTATGTGGCGTCCACAGCAGTTTTCGGCATGATCCTTTGCGCAGTGACCTTACGGCTTGGCAATATTGGGGCGGCCTTTGGATTACATTTTTTCAACAACCTTGCGGCTTTATTCATATACGGATTGGATGATGAGCTTGGCGCATTGACGCTTTTTCATCTGGACCTAGACCCCCAGTCCCCACTGGTTGGAGGGGCAATGGTTCTTCAAACCATCATTGCATCCATCGCATTTTTTATCTGGCGACGACGGTTTAAAGTGCGGTCCTCTGACGTAACGTTAGAGAAATAAACAGTGTTCACAACGACCTAAATTTTATTAAGATCAGGCGCAGGTACTGGTGGGACATATGACGCCTGGTAAGAAATTTCTCTCCTCTGACGAAATCCGTCCTTTGGCGGAACGATCTGACCTTTGGGGATTTCTTTTGCTGGCACATTGCTGGGCAGTGATTATTGCACCATTGATGGTCTTTTCGCTCTGGCCGTCGGTCTTTACTGCAGCCCTAGCAGTGATTATCATCGGATCCCGTCAGCTGGGCTTGGCCATTTTGATGCATGAGGCGGCGCATAATGCGCTTTTCCGATCAGCAAAACTGAATACCATATTGGGGGCATGGCTATGTGGAAACCCTATTCTCGCTGATCTGAGCGCCTATCGCACATATCATCTGAAACACCACCGCCACACACAAACCAAAGACGACCCAGACCTTCGTCTGTCGCGACCCTTTCCCGCAACCCGTGCGTCTATGATGCGCAAGTTGCTGCGCGATATTTCTGGGATAACAGGGATCAAGCAACGCACACGGCAATTCATGGTTGCCTTGAAACTTGCCGGTGATCTTGAGCACACACCCAGTGAAGAAGAACTGGCACAGGCCTTTTCCGGAACAAAGTTAAAGCATGCAGTTTTGGTCAATCTGGTCATTTTTGGGTTTATGTGGGCCTTTGGGGCCTGGTGGTGGTGGTTTGCATTTTGGGCACTGCCTTTGCTGACATGGTATCAGCTTGTTTTACGGGTGCGAAACATCGCAGAACATGGCGTTGTGGAATTTTCAGAGAATCCACTGCGAAATGTGCGCACGACCAAAGCGGGACCGTTGATGCGTTTGCTTCTTGCCCCCTATTGGGTGAACTTCCATCTGGAACATCATCTTGTGATGCATGTTCCCTGCCGCAATCTCCCTAAACTGCATAGGCTGATGCTGGAAAAGGGACATGGTCCGGATATGGAAATTGCGCAAAATTATTGGGATGTCCTGACGCGGGCAGCCAGCAAACCGGCCTGAAACCTCTTAAGGGATCAATGAAGATATTATAAACTGATGCGTTAAAATCGCTTAAGAAAGATTGCAATTTCAACCGAGCCATCTTATTTCTGGGCAAGAGCAGAAGGGTAGGCCAGATCACATGAATTGGATAAACAACTATGTCCGTCCAAGGATAAATTCCATATTTTCCCGCCGCGAGGTGCCAGAAAATCTTTGGTCAAAATGTGATGAATGCGGCACTATGTTATTTCATCGGGAATTAAGCGATAACCTCAAGGTCTGCACTCAGTGCGAGCATCACATGAACATCACCCCCCGCGACCGGTTCAAAAGCCTGTTTGATGGGGGTATTTTTATAGAAATCGATGTTCCGAGTCCTCTTTCGGATCCTTTGCATTTCCGCGATCAAAAGAAATATCCTGACCGTCTGAAAACAGCGCAGAAGTCTACTGGTGAAAATGAGGCTATGTTGGTCGCAGAAGGAGAGATCGGTCGCACACCGATTGTTGCCGCCGCACAGGATTTTTCATTTATGGGGGGATCAATGGGCATGTATGTCGGCAACGCCATCATCGCTGCAGCGAAGCGTGCCGTTGACCTAAAACGCCCTTTGATTTTATTTTCCGCCGCTGGCGGGGCGCGGATGCAAGAAGGTATTTTGAGCCTGATGCAAATGCCACGTACAACTGTTGCCATTCAAATGCTGAAAGAGGCAAACTTACCCTATATTGTGGTGTTGACCCATCCGACAACTGGTGGGGTGACGGCGTCTTATGCCATGCTGGGAGATGTACATATCGCAGAGCCAAATGCATTGATCTGTTTTGCCGGCCCCCGTGTTATTGAACAAACCATCCGTGAAAAGCTGCCCGAGGGCTTCCAGAGGGCCGAGTATTTGTTAGATCATGGCATGCTGGATATGGTGGTATCGCGTCTCAAAATGCGCGGTGAGCTGATTAAACTTGTTCGTCTGCTCCTTGGGCTGAGCCCAGCAGTGATTGCTGATCTACCAAGCCCTGAACTTGAAGTTGACCCCGCAGAGGAGAAGAAAAAGCTCTCCGCCTCACCAGAAAAAGAAGCTCATCCTAAATGAGCGCGCTCACCTCTGACGTCATCCTACAGCGGATGATGTCACTGCATCCCAAAGTCATGGATTTGACACTCGATCGGGTGTGGAGACTTCTTGATCGCATAGGCTCTCCGGAAAAATCGCTTCCTCCTGTGATTCATATCGCCGGAACAAATGGCAAGGGCAGCACACTTGCCATGATCCGAGCGGGGATTGAGGCGGCAGGCCTCTCTGCACACGCCTATACCTCCCCCCACCTTGAACGGTTTCATGAACGCATCCGTATTTCGGGAAAGATTATTTCAGAAGACGCGCTGAGCACCATTTTAGACGAATGTTACATTGCAAACGGGCCCGACCAGATCACCTATTTCGAAATAACAACCTGTGCAGCACTCTTGGCAATGGCACGTGCTGATGCAGATTACACGCTTCTCGAAGTTGGGCTGGGCGGACGGTTAGATGCAACCAATGTGGTAGAGCGGCCCAAACTCTGCGTCATTACGCCCATTTCTATCGATCATGAACATTTTTTGGGCAACACGCTTGGCAAAATCGCGTTTGAAAAAGCAGGTATCATCAAGAAAGATGTGCCTGTTGTCGTCGGTCCTCAGCCGCAAGAGGCTATGGATGTGATTGAAGAGGTGGCAGAAAAACGCCGCGCGCCCATAATTGCCTACGGTCAACACTGGCATGTTTTTCGTGAAAGGGATCGTTTAATTTTTCAAGATGAAACCGGTCTGTGTGATCTTCCGCTGCCCGTCCTTCCCGGAGCGCATCAAATCTCAAATGCAGGTATGTCTATTGCAGCGCTCCGACATCTCAATATTGATCAAGAAGCGCTTGACGGAGCCATGACACAGGCACAATGGCCCGCAAGAATGCAACGCCTTTTGTCAGGAAGATTAGTAGAACTTGCAGGTAACGCCGAACTTTGGCTCGATGGCGGTCACAATCCCGCGGCAGGCGAAGCCTTGGCTGCCCATATTGCGACGCTTCCGAAAAAATCAACCTACCTGATTTGTGGAATGCTCAATACCAAGGACATATTGGGATATCTTAAACCCTTTAGTGCCCATGTTGACGGACTGATCGGTGTGTCCATTCCAAATGAAATTAATACGCTTTCAGCTGAAGAAACGGTCGGCAAAGCCCGTGCCGCGGGGATGCATTCCATGGCTGCCCAAACCATCGACAACGCAATTCAGACGGTAATCCAAAAAGATCCTAATGCACGGATCTTGCTTTGTGGTTCCCTCTACCTCGCTGGTGAAATTTTGAGACAAAATAATCAGCCAAAAGAGTAGGAATTCGGCTCTTTTTCTCTTCTTTGGATTGACGGTATCAATACTAATATACTATATTTTGACTAAAGTTAGGCGAAAACCATAGATTTGGGCAGTCGGTCTACCGACTGTAGTAATACCGTTAACACGGTCCAAAATTGGTAAAAAATATTCGTCATGAGGCAATGACTGAAACACTTTAATAGCGGGTTGCGCATGATACGAGCCGTACTGATCACCATTGCGTTTTTAGGCATTACAACAGCCTTATTGGCATTTCAGCCAGGTCACAAAAACAGCAATTATGTCAAGGTCATTGAACCATCACCTGTGACACAATACACACCGGAAGAAGAGGTAAGCAGGTCCTTCGCCCTGATGAGCGGGACTGACATAAAAAGCGCATCCTCCCCGACCCTTTCCTTGAGTGAACCCAATGCATCTATACGCAAGGTTAACCCAGTAACGCTTAGCACATTGCAAAACGGACCAAAGCTTCAAGGCACCGCGTCGCGCCCAACGATCAGATCCAATCCAGCTGTGGGTGGATTGCTCGACCTGATCTCAGCGGCACTTGAACAAAAAATGACAGGAGCGCAGATCGATCTGCTTTTGGATCAGGCCGAAGCCAGCGGCGCAATCACCGTTCCTTCGGGATGGCGCACAGCTGAGGGGAAACTGGACACCACAATGTTGCTTGCCACCTTAGCCAATAGCGCTGAGATCATTTCTTTGAGAGAGGGGCGCACGCATGAAGTCCGCCCGAATGAAAGCCTCGCGGGAATTGCCTATTATTATTACGGGGATCCTTCGGCGCTTGAGGATATTTTCTGGGCAAATCGGGACAAACTCAAAAACCCTGATTCCGTCTCGGCGGGTCTCACGCTTTATATCCCCGTTCTTTAAGCGCACCATTGTTTTTCTGAAGACGCCTGACAGACCGCTGAGCCACCTATTTCAAGACGTCCAATCTGTTGACTGCATTTCTCTCAGCCGGCTTGCAGTGCGTTCAAATTCAAACACACCTTCCCCCTCAAGGTAGAGCATTTCAGGTAATGCGGCAGCAGAACAGATTAGGCGCGTTTTGGACTCATAAAGCGCGTCGATCAAAGTTACGAATCGCTTTGCTTCATTAAAGTTATGCCGTCCCAGTTGAGGAATATCGTCAATCACGATGACTCTTAATGCCTCTGCCAATGTCAGGTAATCTGCGGGCCCCAAAGGTTTCCCGCACAGGTCATAAAAGCTCAAACGCCCCACACCGTTATGGTAGCGCGGGATGTCCAATGACCGCCCTTTGACCTGTAGTGAATGGCGGATGTCGCGCCCGCCTGTTAGATCCCGCCACAGCTCCTCTACCCCCTGAGAGGACACAGAGTTGAGCGGCGTAAAATAGACTTGCGCACCAGACATTCGATTCTGGCGGAAATCAGTTTCGCTTTGCATGTCATGCACGATGAGATGCTCTTTTAAATAGGCGATAAAGGGAAGGAAAAGCTGACGATTCAACCCGTCTTTATAAAGATCGTCTGGGGGCCTGTTGGACGTGGTCACACAAACAACGCCATCTTCGCGCATCAAGGTAAAAAGACGCCCTACGATCATAGCGTCCGCAATATCCTTGATCTGCATTTCGTCCAGCGCCAAAAGGCGGAGACCTTTGGAAAGATTGCGCGCCACAACATTCAATGCATCCTGTTCACTTGCCGCACGGGCGATGTGAAGGGCGTTTTGCACCTCTTGCATAAAGGCGTGAAAATGCACTCTGCGAGCCGGCACATCAACATTTGCCGCGAATAAATCCATTAGAAACGATTTACCTGTCCCAACGCCGCCCCAGATATATAGTCCCTTTGGGGGCGGCGGCGCCTTGCGAAACAATGATTTTTTCACTGGCTGCTCGAGTTCAGTTTTCAACGCATCCAAATGCGGCAAAACGCTAATCTGTGCCTCATTGCGAAATATTTCACCAGAGGTTACTAAGCCATCGTAGATTTCGGAAATTTTGACCATATCCGCCACTTACAGCCGAATGCAGGCAAAAGAAAGTCCTCTGCCTTGCTTATCATCTTGAATTGAACCGGCTAAAAGCAGACCCGGTAGACCATTAAGAAACGTGACATGACCACATCAAGCAAATTGTTTACACCCGTGTTGATGATCGGCTGCATCATTATTTTGGTCAGCTTCGCGATAAGAGCATCATTCGGGTTGTTTCAAATTCCGATTTCAACAGAATTTGACTGGCTGAGAGCAGAATTTTCGCTGGCCTTGGCGATACAAAATCTGTCGTGGGGCATAGGCCAGCCGATTTTTGGAGCCATAGCAGAAAAAATCGGTGACAGGCGTGCTATTATCATAGGGGCACTCATCTATGCCCTTGGACTTATTCTTTCAGCAGGTGCCATTAGCCCCATAGAGCATCAGTTTTACGAAATCTTGATTGGTTTTGGAGTGGCAGGCACAGGTTTTGGTGTGGTGCTTGCAGTTGTTGGACGGGCAAGCAGTGATGAAAACCGCAGCATGTCACTTGCTATTGCCACAGTTGCAGGAAGTGGTGGTCAGGTGGTTGGCCCGCTCGTGGCCTCTTGGTTGTTGTCAATGATGGTCTGGCAGACAATCTTTATCATTTATGCTGGAAGTATCCTCGCAGTCTTGATGCTCTTACCCTTCATGCGCGCACCTTCGCATATTGCCAGGGCCGATCTCGAAGATACTTTGCGACACAATTTGAAAAAGGCCTGCAGTGACCCAAGTTTTGGAATGTTGTTCTTGGGGTTTTTCAGTTGCGGTTATTTTCTGGCTTTCATGACCAGCCATTTTCCAGCATTTGTCGCGGAATCCTGCGGGCCTATTGCCGTTGGCGGGCTGCTGGAGGGTCTAGGGATTGCGTCGACCTCTGCATTGGGGGCAGCAGCCATCGCAGTGGTTGGGCTTTTTAACATCATCGGTACGCTTGCAGCAGGTTATCTTGGGGACCGTTATCCAAAGAAATATCTTTTGTCTGCCATTTATCTGGCGCGTACCGTCATGGCGACTGCGTTTATTCTTTTGCCAATGACCCCGCTCAGTGTTTTGCTCTTTTCAGCCGGATTAGGGGCTGTTTGGTTGGCCTCTGTTCCCCTCACCAGTGGTTTGATCGGATATGTCTACGGGTTGCGCTATATGGGGACACTTTACGGGATCATCTTCTTTTCCCATCAACTCGGCGGGTTCGTGGGCGTATGGCTCGGAGGACGGCTTTATGATGTTTACGGAAACTATGAGCTGGTGTGGTGGCTTGGAATCGCCGTAAGCGCCTTTAGTGCCCTGATCCATCTGCCCATTCAGGAACGTCCCTTGTCCAAGGTTCAGCCCGTCTGAGCAATTGCATCCATAACAGCGGGCACATGTGTATAGGTCAACCCATGGTCTGCACCATTAATAACGACATGTTTGGCGTTCCGGTTCCACAGAGACATTTTCTCTTTGCAAGACAGGGGGATCACAACATCCACCTCTCCCCATATGGCGAGAACATCGGTTCCGGCCTCCTGAAGGGCTTTATGTTCGCTCTGAGTTGATGCCGCCAGCACACCGCGCAACGAAGACAGAACAGACGGTAAAAAGCCGCGATAGTTCAGCTCTCTTTGTTGACGCTCAACCACATATTCCACATAAGAATGTTTGGCGCGGTCTTTTTCGGTTCCTCTGCGGTGCTGGGCCGCATAAGTGGACATAAACACCCAATCCCCGATCAAGGGAACATGGCGCACCAATAGCGCCGCCCACCCCAAATTTGTCCCCATTCCTGCCGGTGCCAAAAGGATCAGGCGTTTAATCCGTTCCGGATGATCAGCGCCATAAGCTGACGCAATCCAGCCCCCCATGGAATATCCCACAAGATCAAAAGAGCCGTCTTCGCCCAAGGCGTCCAATAACTCTTCAAGGTGGTGAACAAAAAATGCCCGGTTCTGCAATCCCACGGGCCGGTCCGAATACCCCCGCCCATAGTGATCATATACCAACACACGATACCCGTTTTTGACGTAAGCCTCCGCGATCCCTTCAAATACAAAAGACGGTGTCGTCAGCCCATGTACGCAGACCACCAGTGGTCCCTCTTGCGGTCCAAATCTTCGATAATGGGTAATACCGCGACGCAATTTAATGAATTTTCCAGGCGCATCCCCGCGCGCCCTATCATCCATTTTGAGGCGGGCATAATCTGCTAAAAACGGCAGCGCGGCAATTTTTGCAACCAAGATCAACAGCCAAATCATGGCGATACATGCCACCTGTCTAAAATGAATTTTGACGTCATCAGATCAAGATGTGCCCCACCGCCATTTTTGAACAATGTAATCTCGTCGTTTGAACTACGTTTGAACGCTGCCATGTCATAGTAATCCGCCACGATGTCACCACGCCCAATGATACCAGTTTCTAGCGGAATTTTGATCTCTCCGATATGTCCCAAGGTCGTTTCGTAGCTGTCCACAAATATCCGCGCACGTAACAAAGCCTCATCATCCGCTTCGCGCATGTCTGGCCTGTAGGCACCGATGAGATCAATATGTTGTCCTGCACGCAGCCATTCGCCTTTGATGAGCGGCTCTGTCGACATCGTTGCGCAGCTTATAATATCCGCCGCCTCGATGGCGTCTTGAAGGGTGTCGGCCACATCCATGCGCGGATCATCCTGCGCCATCGCTTCAGCTGCACTGCGCGTTCTGTTCCAAACAGTAAACCTTGCGTCTGGAAAATAGGCGCCATAGGCCTCCCGCAGGGATCGTCCCACAGTTCCCGCTCCAACGATCAGAATAGTTTTGCTATCTTCGCGCGCAAGCCGGCTGGCTGCCAAAAGACTGTCTCCGGCAGTTTTCCATTTTGTCACCAGATGAAAATCAATCAGTGCCTGCAATGTCCCATCCTCGTCTGAAAATAGGCTGACTGCACCGTTGATCATCGGTTTGCCATTGTCGGGATTTTTGGGAAAAACGGTCGCCGACTTCACGGCAATTCCGAGCCCATCAATAAAAGCAGACCGTGACAAAAGCGTATCGGGATTACGATATAAAAACGTATCGCCAATTTCAGCCTTCGGAAGAGTATGGCCTTCTTTCAGCGCCGCAATCACACCGTGCCAGTCAAGCGCTGCCTCACCCTCTTCAAATGAAATCTGGGGAATAGTCATGATGGCCCTTTTCATCGTCTCAGTTTTGGTCGGTTGCCCGTCAGGTTTGGGCGCAATTGGATGTCACGAAACACCATATACAAACCAGACGCAATAATCAGGATCATACCAACCCAACTGGCTGCATCGGGGAGATCATCGAAAATGAGATATCCCCAGATGATCGCCATCACCATGGCAACATATTCAAAGGGCGCAACAAAGGCCGCTTCACTGCGCCGATAGGCATAGGATATTAAAAAACCACCACCCGTACTTGCGACACCAAGGAGCATGAGTATCCAAATATGCCCAAGTTCCGGCCTATGCCATTCCCTCAGCAAAAATGTCAAAGAGGCATTGCTGCCATCGTCAAAGCGTCCGTCTCCGACGCTCAGACCAACAGTAAAGGAGACAAAAATAAAAGTGAGCTGAATATAAAAAGTCATGGTTGCGGCACTTTCAGTGCCTCCGATGCGCCGCGTGAGAATATGTAAAAGCGCATATCCCACCGCCGCCATGATCGGCAACAAGGATAC
>VMBT01000150.1_pt1 | contig 45920 bp, 51 predicted proteins | sample 4404301 | NCBI WGS metagenome assembly VMBT01 (sample SAMN12238535, study PRJNA552566) | marine metagenome | isolation source: Coastal seawater | place: USA: coastal Georgia, Sapelo Island | collected 2008-08/2009-08 | reverse complement strand
TTAAGCCTTCCATCAGACAACCATCCCCAGCAAAAACATAAGTATAGTGATCTATACAATCTTTACCTAAGGTTGATGATAGTTTGCTCTCAGCCATCGCAAATCCGACAGCATTTGATAACCCTTGTGATAATGGACCAGTTGTAGTTTCAATTCCTTCTAAGTCTCCAAACTCAGGATGTCCAGCTGTAGGAAAGCCAAGTTGTCTAAAATTTTTAATATCATTTAAGCTGATATCTTTATATCCAGTTAAATATAAAATTGAGTATAGAAGCATAGAGCCATGACCATTTGATAAAACAAATCTGTCTCTATCAATCCATTTTGGGTTGTTTGGGTCAAATTTCAAATGATTTTTAAATAAAACGGTTGCAATATCAGCCATTCCCATTGGCATGCCTGGATGACCAGAGTTTGCTTTCTGAACTGCATCAATTGATAAAAAACGTATACAATTTGCTAATTGAGATAGTTTTTTTGATGTTGTAGTATTATTATTCAAATTTCCTCGGTATTTTGAGTCTTTTACACTAATATTTCAATGCAATAAAGTGACATTTTTAAATAATCAAATTATAAAAAAAATATGAAAATTGAAGAAAAAATATCTCTATTAAAAAAAACTATTAGTGAAATAAAAAATATTTCTGAGAAATTAGATAATGATTACGTTTACGAAAAAAAAATAGCAGAACTTAACGAAGAAATATCAAGATTAAAAAATGGTATCAAAGAGAGCGCTGAAGAATTAGAAGATTTTATTAAGGAGCAAAATGCCTGATATTGAGGTTAATGTTTTTAATCAAAAACTAAAATTATCCTATAAGGAAGAAGAAAAACAAAGAATTCTAAAAGCAGTAGAAATATTAAATAATAATTGGAATAAATTTTCAAATTTGCACGGTAAGGTTAGCGATCTAAAAATTGCTACTTTAATAAGTCTGGAGCTCCAGGACTCAATAGAAGATACTCTGGCACTTAAAGATAAAATAAAAGCTAAAGAAGCAGAAATTGAATTATTAAAAAAAGAAGTTGATTCTAAAAATAAAGAATCTGAAGAAATCATTAAAAATATTAAAAAACTAGATACAGAATTAAATAATAAGAATGAAGAACTTTCCAAATTTGAAAATAGTCTTGATGAGCTTCTCAATGAACTTTTAGAAATCAAAAAAATAATCTTAAAATGAGTACACTTGTTTCTCAAAAAAGGGATTTGAGAAAAATCTTAACTAAAAAAAGAGATATAATAAAAAAAAATGCAACTGTTGAATTTAATTATAATGTTTTTAAACAATTAAAAAAGTTTATAGACTTTGAAAAAATTAATGATGTTGCTAGTTTTGCTTCAATTCGCTCAGAAATTTCAACAACTCAATTAAATAAAGAGATTATTGAATTAGGAAAAAATTTATCATTTCCAGTTATAGTTAAAAATTCTAATCAATTGAAATTTAAAAGGTCTAATTTAAAAAGTACTTTTAAATTAGGAAAATTTAATATCCCTGAGCCAGTGAACGATAAGAATGATGTAATCCCTCAATTATTTTTTGTCCCATGCTTAGGTTTTGATTTGCAAGGTTTTAGACTTGGATATGGAGGAGGATTTTATGATAGAACTTTTGCCAACCTAAAAAAATTAAATTTTAATTTTTATTCAGTGGGATTTGCTTTTGATGATCAAAAACAAGAAAAATTACCAAAAGAGATATTTGACTATAAATTAGATTTTGTTTTGACGGAAAAAGAATTATACAAATTTCTATGAAAATTGTTTTTATAGGAGATATTGTAGGTAAAGAGGCTAGACAAAAATTTATTGAATCAATTCCAGATATTAAAAATAAATATGAGCCAGACGTATTGATAGTTAATGCCGAAAATGCTGCGGCTGGTTTTGGGCTTACAAAAAAAATTGCAAATCAACTCCTAGATGGTGGAGTTGATGTAATAACTTTGGGAAATCATGCTTGGGACCAAAAAGAAATGTTGTCCTATATTGAAGAGTGTCCGAAAATTATTAGGGCATTGAATTATCCAAGTGGAGTTCCTGGCAAAGGATACTACGAACTAACATTGCCAAATGACAATAAAATTGTAATTATTCAAATTATGTTGAGATTGTTTATGGGGCTATCTTTGGATGATCCATTTAGTGTAACAAAAAATTTTTTGCAAAGAGAAAAACTTGGAGCTACTTGTAATGCAATTTTAATTGATATGCACGGAGAAGCGACATCTGAAAAGAATGCTTTTGGTCATTATTTTGATGGTAAAGTATCAGCTATTCTTGGAACTCATACTCATGTGCCAACTTCTGATGCTAGAATTTTAGATGCAGGAACCGCTTATCAAACTGATGTAGGTATGACAGGCGATTATAACTCAGTAATTGGTATGGAAAAAGAAAATCCAATTCACGGATTTATTAAAGGTTATAGATCAGAGGGCAGATTTGTTCCTGCAGGTGATAAAATAACCATATGTGGAACATTCATCGAAACTGATAATAGTACTGGATTATCTAAGAAAATAGTACCTTTTCAAATGTAAAAAATTACATATATATGCCACATTATTCATTTATTTAAATTACTTTACTGACAACGAACAACATATTTATAACGAGTTATGGCAGGTCATTCCAAGTTTAAAAATATCATGCACCGAAAAGGTGCGCAGGACAAAAAGCGAGCTAAAATATTTTCTAGATTAGGTAGAGAAATTTCTGTAGCAGTAAAAGAGGGAGGGCCAGATCCCGAAAAAAATATTAGACTTCGTTCTGCGGTCGGCTCTGCAAAATCACTTAATATGCCTAAGGACAACATTGAAAGAGCAATTAAAAAAGGTGAGGGTAATGATCCTGATAGTAACTACGAAGAAGTTAGATATGAAGGTTACGGACCTGATGGAGTTGCAATAATAGTCGAAGCGCTGACAAATAATAAAAATAGAACTGCAGCCGAAGTAAGATCTACGTTTAGTAAATATGGAGGTAATCTTGGTGAGACTGGGAGTGTAAGTTTTGGTTTCAAAAGACTTGGAAGTATAACACTAAATAAAAGTGACATTAATGAAGAAGAACTTTTCGATTTTATAGTTGAAAATGGATCTGAAGATTATGAAATTAATGAAGACGAATATAACATTTACTGTGATCAAAAAAATTTACATCAACTGAATCAAAAAATTATTGAAAAATTTGGACCTACCAATTTTACAGGACTTGTTTGGAAAAGTGAAAATGAGATATCTATTTCAAAAGATAAAGCTGAGTCATTATTTAAATTATTAAATATATTGGAAGAAAACGAAGATGTGCAAGCAGTATCATCAAATTTTGATGTTAGTGATGATGTATTAGATACGTTGACAGTATAGCGAAAGGAAAATTATGCCTGATAAAGCTTGGAAAAAGAGAGAAAGAGATGTTGCAAATTACTTCAAAGGTAAAAGAACACCTTTAAGTGGTGGTAATGGAAAAGTTACACGTGCAGATGTAATTCATGACGAGCTTTTTATAGAATGTAAATTAAGAGCTAAGCATACGGCTGTGTCACTTTGGGACGATACTGCAAAACTCGCAAAGGATGAAGGCAAAACTCCTGTAATCGCATTATGTGAAAAAAATAGACCTGGTTTTTGGATTATGGTTCACAGCGATGATTTAAAAAAGATTAAGGATAATGAGTAATGGAAGATGTAAACACAATAAATAATATTGCCTCGGAAAATGTAGACTTTTCAATGTTTGCATTATTTATGGCTGCAGATCTTGTAGTGAAATCAGTTATTATAGTTTTGATTTTAGCTTCAATTTATTCTTGGACTATTATTGTTTCTAAACTTTTAAGGTTGAGACAGTTAAAGCAAATGGAAAAAGAGTTTGAGGAGATTTTTTGGTCTGGAAACTCTTTTGAAGATTTATATGAGACTCTAAACTTCAATAAATTAGATCCAAAATCTAAAATATTTTGTGCAGCAATATCAGAATGGAAAAAAACAAAGTCTACTCACGATGGTCAAATAAATTCAAATCTAGAATCTCTTAAAGATCGCATGCAACGTTCAATGGTGGTTACTTTCAATAAAGAAAGTGAAGTTGTAGAAAAGAATTTAACATTTTTAGCTACTTCTGGCTCTACTGCCCCTTTCATAGGGTTATTTGGAACTGTTTGGGGGATTATGAATAGTTTTAAATCAATAGCCGTAGCACAAAATACAAACCTGTCTGTTGTAGCGCCTGGTATTGCTGAGGCATTATTTGCAACTGCACTTGGACTGTTTGTAGCTATACCTGCGGTAGTTGCTTATAATAAAATTTCTAACGATTTATCTAAATATTTTGTTTCACTAGAGACGTTCATGGATGAATTTACCACTATTTTTTTTAGACAATTAGAGAAAAAATAAATTGATTAATCTCGGCAATCATTCGTCTAAAAAACGCAAAAGATACTCTCAAATGAGTGAGATTAATGTCACTCCTTTTGTTGATGTTATGTTGGTTTTACTAATAGTTTTTATGGTTACAGCTCCTTTACTAACTGTTGGAATTCCAGTCGATCTTCCAAAAGTTAAAGCTTCCGCTCTAACTGATCAGAAGGACCCTCTTGAAATTACTGTTAAGCTAGGTGGTGAAATATATTTGGGTGAGTCTAAAGTTGAGGTTGAAAATTTAATTCCAAGATTAAATGCAATAACTGAGTTAAATAAAGAGGCAAGAATTTATGTACGGGGAGATAGGGTTGTAGCTTACGGAAGAATAATGGAAATTATGTCTTTGGTAAATTCCGCAGGATATGTGAAGGTAGCACTTGTTACACAAAACCCATCTGATAATTAAATAAATATGCAGTCTTTATATTATAAGACTTATAATTTCATAGAGAATTCTCAACCAACTCATCTTGGAATTTATTTCTCTCTATTGCTTCACTTATCAATTCTATTATTTGCTGTTGGTCTTCCAGATTTTTTTAAACCAAAAACAATTCCAATGCCTCAAGTCATACCAATTGAAATATTGAATATTTCAGATGTTACTTCGCTAACTCCCAAAAAAGAGAACACTGAAATTGAAAGTAAAGAAATTAAAAAAATAAAGCAAAAAAAGTTTAGCGCGTCACAAAATACTGAAATCCAAAAAGTAGAGTTGAGAGAAAAACCAAAGAAAAATATAAAAGTTAATACAAATGAGCCTGATAATAATATCTTGCCTCAAATGCCAGAGCAAAAAAAAATATCGTTAAATAAAAATGAAAAAATACAACCCAAAGAGAAAGATAATCTCATTACTGAAAAAATTGAAACTATTAAAGAGAACAAAATAAAACCAAAACTGAAACCAAAGATTCAAGAGGAAGTTAAACAAGAAAGTGATTTAAAAATTGAGAATAAAATAAAACCAGATTTAAAAGAAGTTGAAAAAAAAATAATAGACAAGCCAAAACCAATAGAAAAACCAGAACCAGATTTTAATTTAGCTACAATGCTAAAAGATCTTAGAAATGAAGATATCGCAAATACTATTGACGATAATGAAGATATTGACGAAAAAGAGATTGTAGAAAAAGATGAAAACCAAAAAAATAATTTAGAGGTGTCAATTTCTGAAATGGATCTTGTTCTTCAGCAATTAAGAAGTTGCTTTAATCCTAGAGCTGGAACCCAAATAGTAGGCGATGAAATGGTAAAAATTAGTGCTAAAATTGACAGAGAAGCAAATGTAAGAAAAGATACTGTACAAATTATTGCCACAAATATAAGTAAGAGTAATCCTTATTATGAAGCAATTACAGAAAGTGCAGTGGCAACCCTTTATAACCCTCTCTGTTCAAAACTTAAATTGCCTCTTAATAAATATGAGTCATGGAAAGATTTGAAGATAACAATTGATTATAGTTGGATAAAAAATTAATTATCAATAAAATGAAATATCTACTCTCAATTTTATTCTGCATAATAACATTTAATGTTTACAGTCTAGAATTAACATTAAGTCAAGGTACAGTAAAACCAACCCCAATTGCAGTAACTGATTTATTCTCTCAAGTCTCCTCATTGGAAAAAGTTGGTAAAAATATTTCTTCTGTAATTTCTGATAACCTTGAAAGATCAGGTTTATTTATTCCAATTGATCAAAAGGCTTTCATTCAATCCTCTGAGTCATTGTCAAACCAACCTCGGTTTGAAGATTGGAAAGTAATTAAAGCTCAGCATTTGGTGGCTGGAAAAATTGAAACCAGTGGTGAGAATATTTCTGTTGAATTTAGATTATTTGATGTTTTTGCCCAAAAACAAATAGTTGGGAAGAAGTATCAAACAAGTAAAAAAAATTGGAGACGTGTTGCGCATATTATCTCAGATGCAATATTCCAACGTATTACGGGTGAGGGTGGTTTTTTTGATACAAGAATAGTATATGTCGCCGAGACTGGTCCAAAAGATAATAGACAAAAGAGACTAGCAATTATGGATCAAGACCAAGCTAATCACCGATTTTTAACAGATGGATCTTACCTAGTTTTAACTCCACGCTTTTCACCTAATTCACAAAAAATCACTTTTATGTCTTATGTAAAAGCAAACAGCCCAAGGGTTTTTATTTTTGATATAGAGACAGGACAACAAGAAATAGTAGGGGAATTTCCTGGAATGACTTTTGCCCCTCGTTTTTCTCCAGATGGTAAAAAAATTGTAATGTCCTATTCTGATCCTGATGTTGGAAATTCTGAAATTTACATTCTTGATCTTCAAACTAGAGTTTCTAAAAGAATAACAAATAATTCATCAATTGATGTTTCAGGAAGCTTCTCTCCAGATGGAAAAAAGATTGTTTTTAACTCTGACAGGACAGGAAGAAGGCACTTATACATCGTTGATAATGATGGAAACAATCTCAAAAGAATAAGTAGAGAAAGAGGTAGTTATTATACGCCTGTTTGGTCTCCTAGAGGAGATATGATCGCTTTTACAAAGCAAGAGGGTGGTCAATTTTATATAGGAGTTATGGAAATAGATGGATCAAACGAAAGAATGATTGCAAAATCATTTCACGTTGAAGGACCAACTTGGTCTCCAAATGGCCGCTATTTAATGTACTTCAAAGAAGAACGCACATCCTCAGATGGCGCAGGAGGCGAGTCAAATTTGTACTCAATAGATTTAACTGGCTATAATGAGAGAAAAATTATTACTCCTTTAGGTGGTTCAGACCCTGCATGGTCACCTCTAATGCATTAATTTTGGCGAAATTTACGTTTTTTTATAAAAAAAAATATATGAATTAATTCAAAAAATGTTAATTAATGCAGAACATTTTAAGGATATTACACATCGGGAGACTTTTTGTATGATTATAAAATTACTTGCAAGCGCGACTTTAGTATTTTTTTTAGCAGCTTGTTCAACAACTCCAAAAGATACAGCAGATTCATCTGGATCAGGATCATCTTCATCATCCTCTGATGTGTCTTCTAGTGAAACTACAACTTCAGAAACTTCTAGTGTTGACTCAGCTTCAATAGAGCCTGGTTCACAAGAAGATCTTATTGTTAATGTTGGAGATAGAGTTTTCTTTAACTATGACAGTTCTGAATTAGACTCAGATGCTCAAGAACTTCTTCAAGATCAAGTTGCATGGTTAAAACAATATTCTGATGTCTCTGTTATAATTGAAGGTCATTGTGATGAAAGAGGTACAAGAGAATACAACCTTGCACTAGGTGAAAAAAGAGCTCAGGCTGTAAAAAATTACCTTATAAGCCTTGGAATTTCATCTGATAGAGTGTCAACTATATCTTACGGTAAAGAAAGACCTGCTGTTGTTGGTTCTAATGATGGTGCATGGGCACAAAATAGAAGATCTGTTACAATAGTAAACTAATTAATTTTCTTATAATGGCGCTATAATTTTATAGCGCCTTATTTTTGTCTAAAAGAAAAATAATAATATTATTAAATGAAACTGATTTTATTTTTAATCATTTTAGTATTTATAAATTTCAGCTCCCATCAATTACGGAGTGAGGATGCCCTTACCGTTAAACAACAGCTTGATCGAATAACTCAAGAGATAAATGATTTAAATAAAGCAGTTTTTAATAGGTCGTTTGATCCAAAAAATTTGAATTCAAACAATAATGATCAAAATAATGATCAAGATGTAGAGAGATTTGCTTCAATTGATTTAAGAATTTATGATTTAGAAAAAGATATTAAAAACTTAACCCTTCAATTTGAGGAAATTATTTTCAAGTTAGATGATTTGTCAAATTATATTAATAAAATCGAAACAGAACTGAGCTCAAATTTAGATGAATTAAAAAATAATAATTTGACAATAAATACTAATTCATCAACCAAAAATGAAACCAATACATTGGAAATTGTAAAAGAAGAAAATACTCTTGGCAAACTAGTTTTATCAGACAATCAAACTCAGGTTATTGTTGAAAATGAAACAGTATCTACACAGATTGATGAGCCAGTTCAAAATAATGAATTAGAAAATTTGTCTCCTGAGGAACAATTTCAGCTAGCATTAGATGAAATGATGAAAAAAAAATACGAAAATTCTAAGATTAGTCTAGAAAAATTTATTGAAAAATTTCCAGATAATCAATTATCTGGATCTGCACATTTTTGGTTGGGAAGAATTTATCAATTTGAAAAAAATTTTAGAAAAGCAGCTATTGTGTTTGGTGAGGGTGTTCAAAAATTTCCAAAAAGTATAAAAGCTGCTGAAATGTATTATGAATTGTCAAAATCGCTTAAAGAGATGAACAAACTATCTGAGGCTTGTAAAACTCTTGAAATATTATCTAAGAATTACAAAGAAAGCAAGTTTGCTTCTGATCCTGAAAAAATTAATAAAAGCCTTGAATGTAAAAATGAAAATTAATGTCATTAAATGAAGAAAAATTTTTTTCTATTTTAAAAAAAATAAATTGTTTTGAGAAAAATCCACATGTTGCCGTTGGAGTCTCTGGAGGACCAGATAGTATAGCTCTTGTTTTTTTAGTTAATAAATGGATTAAGCTAAGAAATGGTAAACTGACCGCAATAATATTTGACCACAGAATTAGAGATAATTCAAAAAATGAATCTTTTGAGGTTAGAACAATATTAAAAAATTTAAACATTAATTCTGTAATTTTAAGAGCTCAAAGAAACAATCTTACAAAAAAAAATATGTCACAAGCAAGAAATAATAGACTTAGTGGTCTGATAAATTTTTGTAAAAGAAAAAAAATTTTACATCTTTTCTTGGGTCATCATTATGATGATAACATTGAAACTTATTTAATAAGGAAAATTAATGGCAGTAACTTTGAGGGTTTGGGATCTATGGAAGAACTTTCATATTTTAATCAAATTCAACTTTTGAGGCCCCTTCTTAAAATACAAAAAAAATCTATCCTTACTTTTAATAAAAAAAACAACTTAGTTTATCTGAATGATCCATCTAATAAAGACTTAAATTACACTAGAGTTAAGGTGAGAAATTTTTTAGAAAGCGAAAACTATCAAAAGCTTATAAGATATGATTTTTTAGCAATAAAAAAAGAAATGCCATTTTATAGAGATATGATTTGGTCATATTTTTTAGATACTTTAAGTTATGCCGCATCAAATAAATTAAAAATCGACATAAACAAACTTCTAAAACTAGATAAGTTGATTGTTGAGCGAATAATACTGATTGGTTTAAAATATTTTTCATTGCAAAACTTTAGAGTAAGAAGTGCAAAAATTGCTATTTTTATCGATGAAATTAAAAAATCTAATTTTAAGAATTTTAATTTAAAAAGTATATCAATAGTGAAAAAAGACAATTTTCTGGTATTTTCTAAAAAATAGGTCAAAAACTATTGTGTTTTTACTTTTAATTCCTATTTAGTAAGTATTAATGAAAAATTTTAGCAAAAACATTATCTTATGGATTGTCATTGGAATTTTATTAATTGCTCTTTTCAATTTATTCCAAAACAGTTCATCAACAAATCAGTCAAAAGAAATATCTTTTTCTGATTTCTTAATAGCTGCTGATAATGGAAATATTTCAGAAGTTAAAATAGTTGGAAATAATGTTTCAGGTTTTTTTGAAGATGGAAGATCTTTTTCTACATACTCACCAAATTACCCAGATCTAGTTGATAAATTAAATCAATCAGGCGTTAAAATAATTGCTGAACCAGCTGAAAGATCAATGCATCCAATTTTGAGCGTTCTTCTATCTTGGTTTCCAATGCTTTTATTAATTGGAGTTTGGATTTTCTTCATGAGGCAAATGCAATCTGGGGGTGGAAAGGCAATGGGTTTTGGTAAATCTAAAGCTAAACTTTTGAATGAAGCAATTGGAAAAGTTACATTTGATGATGTTGCAGGAATTGATGAAGCAAAACAAGAACTTGAAGAAGTTGTAGAGTTTTTAAAAGATCCAAAAAAATTCTCAAGATTAGGTGGAAAGATACCTACCGGAGCTCTTTTAGTTGGCCCTCCAGGTACAGGTAAAACTCTTTTAGCTAGAGCCATTGCAGGAGAGGCAAATGTACCTTTCTTTTCAATTTCTGGTTCTGACTTTGTTGAAATGTTTGTCGGTGTTGGAGCAAGTAGAGTAAGAGATATGTTTGAGCAAGGCAAAAAAAATGCACCTTGTATCATTTTTATTGATGAAATTGATGCAGTTGGTAGGCATAGAGGTGCCGGTTTAGGCGGTGGTAACGATGAAAGAGAGCAAACTTTAAATCAATTGCTCGTTGAGATGGATGGTTTTGAAGCAAATGCAGGTGTTATCATTGTTGCAGCAACTAATAGACCTGATGTTCTTGATCCTGCACTTCTAAGACCTGGTAGATTTGATAGACAGATTACTGTTTCTAATCCAGATATTATTGGAAGAGACAAAATACTTAAAGTGCATATTAAAAAAATAAAAGTATCTCCAAAATTTGACTCAAAGGTTATTGCAAGAGGCACTCCTGGTTTCTCTGGAGCCGATTTAGCAAACCTTGTTAACGAAGCAGCTTTACTAGCGGCAAGAAAAAATAAAAGAATGGTGACATTAGAAGATTTTGAGAATGCTAAAGACAAAGTAATGATGGGGTCTGAGAGAAGGTCAATGGTTATGTCGGAAGATGAAAAAAAATTAACAGCTTATCATGAGGCTGGGCATGCAGTTGCAACACTTCACTCTCCAGCATCTGACCCTATTCATAAAGCCACAATTATACCAAGAGGTAGAGCTCTTGGAATGGTTATGAGACTTCCTGAGAGAGATCAGCTATCGATGAGAATTGATCAAATGAAAGCACATTTAGTAATTGCAACTGGAGGTAGAATTGCTGAAGAAATGATTTTTGGTAAAGACAAGGTTACAAACGGAGCTGCAAGTGACATTCAAATGGTTACAAACCTAGCAAGAAAAATGATAACCGAGTGGGGAATGAGTGAAAAGCTTGGGAATCTTAGATATAATAATGATAGCGAAGAAGTATTCTTGGGTCACTCAGTAGCACAATCAAAAAATCTTTCTGACTCAACAGCAAAAATTATAGATGAAGAGGTTAGAGAATTAGCTGATGAAGCTGATAGAGTTTGTAGAAAAATATTGCAGGATAATATTGAAGAACTTCACACAGTTGCTAAAGGTTTATTAGAATATGAAACTTTGAGTGGTGATGAGATTAAAGATTTGATTAAAGGAATAAAGCCTTCTCGTGATGATTTTGATGATAGTTCTCCTGTACCTCCAACTCCTAAAACATCAGTTCCAAAATCTGGCGGTGCTACTGCCCCTCAACCTAATTAAATAAATCATATATCTTTATTTTATTGAATATTTTCAATAAAAGGAATTATGGGCAAAATATTTGGCACCGATGGCATAAGATGCTTAGTAAATGAAGAGCCACTTTCAGCTGAGACTACATTAAAAATTTCAAAGACTGTAGGGTATTTATTAAAATCAACCAAAAAGATCAATTCCAGGGTTATTATCTGTAAAGATACAAGGCTCTCTGGATATCTGTATGAGCCTCTTATAACAGCTGGATTTATCTCGATGGGCATGGAGGTAATCTTGGTTGGGCCATTACCCACCCCTGCAGTGCCACATCTAATGAAAACATTAAGGGCAGATATTGGAGTAATGATTACTGCTTCACATAATACTTACGAGTATAATGGGTTAAAATTTTTTAATTCAGATGGGTACAAAATAAGTACATTATTAGAAAAAAAAATTGAGAATATAGTTTTGAATAAAAATAAATATGCAAAAATTATAAATAGTAATTCAAATACGGGTAAAGCAATTAGACTTGAAGATGCATCAGGGAGATACTCTGAATTTTTAAAAAGCACATTAGATAAACAAATTAAATCAAAAAAATTAAAAATAGTTTTAGATTGTGGCAATGGTGCTACCTATGAAATAGCCCCAAATATTTTTTGGGAATTAGGTCATGAAGTTCTTTCTATCAACGACAAGCCTAATGGAAAAAATATTAATTATAACTGTGGTGCAGTAAATACAAATTCATTATCTAAAAAAGTAGTTGATGAAAGGGCGGATATAGGTTTTGCTTTTGATGGAGATGGAGATAGATTGATTATTGTTGATGAAAAAGGAAATGAAATTGATGGTGATAAAATTATTGCGTTGTTTGCTAAACATTTAATCAAATTTAATAAAAATAAATTAAAATACCCTATCGTTTCAACAGTTATGTCAAATATAGGATTAGAAAATTATATTTTAAATAAATTTAAAGTTAATTTAAAACGTTCTTCAGTAGGGGATATTAATGTAATTAAAGAAATGCAAAAATATAATTCTCTTTTAGGAGGAGAGCAATCTGGTCATATAATTTTATCTGATTATTCAAAAACAGGTGATGGTATTTTAGCAGCTCTAAAAGTAACAGAAATCATCTCTAAATTAAAGAAATCTACTAGTACAATTTTCGATTTGTATGAAAATTCTCCTCAAATCAAAATTAACATACCGTATAAAAAAATATCAAAAAATACTGTTAATTATATAAAAAATATTAACAAAAAAAAATTAAAAGATAAAAATATGAGATTGTTAATTAGGTTATCTGGAACAGAACCTTTAATAAGAATACTTGTCGAAGGAAATGATTTAAATAAAGTTAATACAATCGCAAAAAATATAGAAAAAAACATTCGGAAAAAACTTGAAAAATAATAAATTAATTCCTGAAGGATTTAAAGATCATGTTGATTTTAATACAAATGTTGAGCATGAGTATAAAAATAAAATAATTGATATTTTTGTTAAAAATGGATTTGATTTAGTAAAACCTCCTTTGTTGGAATTTTACGAAAGAATAAGTAGCAATAGTTTTTTAATTGCAACCAAAAAAAAAGAACCTAAGTTATTTATAAGGGATGATATTACTCCTCAAATTATTAGAATAGCTTCATCAAGATTTAAGAGTAAACCAAGACCTGTAAAGCTATGCTATTATGGTGAAGTTGTTCGTAAGCAAGGGACCATGCTAAGACCCGAAAGACAGTTCTTGCAAGTTGGTTCGGAAATAATTGGTTCAGAGTCAATACTTGCGGATATTGAAGTTATAAGTTTAGCATATAAATCTTTAAGGGATATTGGTATAAAAAATATAACTCTTGAGTTGACCTCAAAAGTATTTTTGGATGAAATTTTCAGCAAAATTAAAGATATAAAAAAATTAAAAATGTTGAAAACTTTTATTAAACATAAAGACAAGAAGAACTCCCTAAATCTAATTAGTGACAAAAATGACAGACTATTTTTAGAAAATCTTTTTAATTTCTCTGGAAATTTTAAAGATTTAGAAAAAAAAGTTAATCTAATATCAATTTCTGATTATGTAAAAAAAGAAATACAAAACATTTCTAAAATAGCTAAATTTTTAAATCTCCATAAGGAGGATCAAATATTTTTGGATCTCACAGAATTTGATAAGAAAAATTATCACGACGGTATAAAATTTACTTTCTTTGCTAAAAATGTCCGAGGAGAAGTGGCGAGTGGCGGTCGTTACAAAATAAACAATAAAAATAAACAAGAGTCTGCAGTTGGATTTACTTGTTTTATGGACACAGTTCTAAGAGCTTCTTCCTTTGAAAATAAGTCAAAAAAGATATTAGTTCCTTTTGATATTAATGATAAAATCAAAAAGAGCTTAATTAATAAAAATTATATCGTTTTTACTTTTTTTGGAGAAATTTCTGATATAACAAAAATCGCAAAAAAACACTTTTGCACACACATTTACATAAATAAAAAGATAAATAAAATATAATGTTTTATACAATCGTTGGAACTCAATGGGGGGATGAGGGTAAGGGAAAGATAGTAGATTGGCTATCTTCTAAAGCTGATCTTGTTGCAAGGTTTCAAGGTGGTAATAACGCTGGCCACACCATTAAAGTTGATAAAAATGTTTATAAACTTAATCTGCTACCATCAGGTATTATTAGAAATAAAAAATGTTTAATCGGAAATGGAGTAGTTTTAGATCCATGGGCATTAATTAGAGAGATAGCTAAACTCAGAGAGCAAAATATTCTTATAGATACAAATAATTTATTTATTGCTGAAAATGTATGCTTAATTTTACCAATTCATAAATTAATAGATGAAGTTAATGAAGAGTCTAGGGGTGATGAATTAATAGGAACAACAAAAAAAGGAATCGGCCCCGCTTATGAAGATAAAGTTGGAAGAAGAGCTATAAGACTTTGTGATTTAAATGATTTAAAAAATCTAAAATCAAAAATTCAAAATCTATATAATTTTCATAAGCCTAGACTTGACCAGTTTAAAAAAATTGCTGATTATGAAAAAACTTTTAATGATTTAGTTGAAATATCAGAACAAATTTCAATATTTAGCTCACCAGTATGGAAGATAATTAATGATGCAGGAAAGCAAAACAAGTTTATTTTATTTGAGGGAGCTCAAGGTTCATTATTAGATATAGACTTTGGTACTTATCCATATGTAACTTCTTCAAATACGTCTTCAGGTCAAATTTTTTCAGGCACTGGTTTTGGCATAAAAGAAAATCATAATATACTAGGTATAACAAAAGCTTATACAACTAGAGTTGGCTCTGGTCCTTTTGCTACTGAACTAAATGATGAAATAGGTAATCATTTTGTAGAAAAGGGACAAGAGTTTGGAACAGTAACTAAAAGAAGGCGAAGATGTGGATGGTTTGACAGTGTTCTAGTAAAACAATCAATAGCAATTAATGGTATCACCAACATCGTTCTAACAAAACTTGATGTTTTAGATGATTTAAAAGAGATAAAGGTTTGCATTGGTTATGATGATGGAAATAAAAAATACAATTATCTTCCATTTGATGAAAAAATTCAAAAAAATTTATTTCCAATATATGAAACTTTGCCAGGATGGCAATCTTCAACTTATGGACTAACTAGCTGGAATGATCTTCCTAAAAATGCTCAAAATTATATAAATTTTTTGGAAAAAACGATTGAAAAAAGTATATCAATTATTTCTACAGGACCTGATAGAATTCACACCATTGATAGAAATAATTTATTGAGTAATAGCTGAAACTTGTTTTTGTAGTTTTTCAAACGCTTTTTCTTCAATTTGCCTTACTCTTTCACGACTAATATTAAATTTTTTACTTAACTCTTCTAATTTTACAGGTTTGTCTTGTAATTTTCTTAATGTAATAATTTCTTTTTCTCTTTCATTTAAAATTTCTATAGCTTGCTCAAATATTTTCTTTCGATATTTTAGCTCATCTTTATTAGCTATTAGATTATCATGAGTCTCATTTGAGTCTACAAGCATATCTTGCCATTCAGTATCTCCTTCATCACCAACTTGAACATTTAATGATTGATCTCCTGAAAACAATCTATTATTCATATCTAATACTTCACCTTCCTTTACATTTAGGCGAGTTGCAATTTCTCTTGCATTTTCTGGAGATAAATCTCCCGAGTCAATTGAGCTAAGTTGGTTTTTTAGTTTTTTTAAATTAAAAAATAATTTTTTTTGAGCTGCAGTAGTCCCAATTTTCACTAATGACCAACTATGCAAAACATATTCTTGAATTTGAGCTCTAATCCACCACATTGCATAAGTAGCAAGTCTAAAGCCTCTCTCTGGATCGAATTTTTTTACAGCTTGCATGATACCAACATTTCCTTCTGAAATAAGGTCAGTGACTGGCAATCCATAACCACGGTATCCCATAGCAATTTTAGCAACTAAACGTAAATGACTTGTCACTAGTTTATGTGCAGCTTCCGTATCACCATGTTCCTTATATCTTTTTGCTAACATATATTCTTCTTCAGCGGTTAGAATTGGAAATTTTTTTATCTCTTGCAAATAAATTGCTAAATTTCCCTCAGATGAAAGTACAGGTAATTGCATAGTTGCCCTATAACATATTATAATTTCTAAATTAATATTTTAATAATAAATCAAGTAAATTCTTCATATCTTCTGGTAATTTGGAGTTAAATTGCATTTCTTTTTTCAATGTTGGATGAAAAAAACCTAAATGAACAGCGTGTAAAGCTTGACGTTGAAAATTTTTCAAAATTAAAAATTTATTAAAATTTTTTTTATCTAAACCATACTTACTTGTTTTATTTTTCCCATAAATTTCATCTCCAACTATTGGAGAATTAATTGATGTTAGATGTAATCTAATCTGATGTGTTCTCCCAGTGTGTAATGAGCATTCAATGAGAGAAGAATTTTCAAATGATTTAATCAATTTAATTTCAGTTTTTGAAAATTTTCCATTTTGTTTATTATTCAAACTCATTTTTTTTCTGTTTATTTTATGCCTCTCTATGTATCCTTCTACAGTTTGATTTGTAGGCACTCCCCATGTAATTGCTTGATACTTTCTGGAAATTGTATGATGCTTAAATTGATCAGCTAAATTAATGTGAGTAAAATTATTTTTTGCAATTACCATTACTCCACTCGTATTTTTATCTAATCGATGAACAATACCTGGTCTTTTGCTACCATTAATATCACTTAGTTTATTTTTTACATGATACAATAAAGCTTGAACTAATGTTCCAGTTTCATTACCTGGAGCAGGATGAGTTACAATTCCTGCTTGTTTATCAATTACTATTAAATCATCATCTTCATAAATAATATTTAACTTTATATCTTCAGCTAAATATTTTATTTCTTTAGGCTCAATGATAGCAATTTCAAAATTATCATTTTCTCTTACCAAATAAGATGGATCTAGTATTGGAAAACCGTTTAAATTTACATTGCCGCTTTTGATTAATGTTTTAATTTGCATACGTGAGAGTTTTTCAAGTTTTTTTGTAAGGATCTTATCTAAACGAATTGAACTTAGCTCTTTATTTATTTTTACTTTGTGAGTATAGGTTTTATTCATGAGCAATAAATTTCTGAAATTTGTAGTTATATTTTTAGCCGTTTTAATTGTTATATGTTTTGCTCTATTGTTATATGGTTTCTATTCTAAAATTTCAAATAATCAAAAAATTTCTAATAATGATGTATTAAATTTTTCATTAAATCTTAAAAGTTCTGAAAATATTAAAGATATCAAAATTATTGACCAAAATAATGTACTGATAGTTATTTCTGATAATGACCAGTTATATTTAATTATGTATAATTTAAAAAATAATAAGATTGTATCAAAAATAGGAAGATAATATGGGTAAAGATAAAGAAAATAGTTTTGAGTCAAATTTACAAAAACTTGAAAGTATTGTTGATAAACTGGAATCTGGAGAGATTGGCTTAGAAGAGTCAGTTAAGCTTTACGAAGAGGGTATGAAAATTAAAAAAATTTGTGACAAAAAACTTCAAGATATTGAAATGCAAATTAAAAAAATAAAAATAGAAGATAACAAGATTTCAAAAGAAGATTTTTAGAAAATGAATTACAAGCATTTAGATAAGATTAATTTTCCTTCCGATATGAGAAAACTATCTATTGGTGAGCTAGAAAACTTATCAACTGAACTTAGGGATAAAACAATTGAAACTGTCTCCAAAACTGGAGGTCATTTAGGTGCTGGCTTAGGTGTGGTTGAGCTAACAATAGCATTGCACTATGTTTTTAACACTCCTAGAGATAGATTGATTTGGGATGTTGGACACCAGTCCTATCCTCATAAAATTTTGACTGGTAGAAAGCATAAGATTGAAACTTTAAGACAAAAAAATGGCTTGTATGGTTTTGTAAAAAGAAGTGAAAGTGAATATGACCCTTTTGGAACTGCGCATAGTTCTACATCCATTTCTGCTGGAATGGGTATGAAAGTTGCTAAGGATTTAAACAATGATGATGCTAAAATTATTTGTGTTATTGGTGACGGAGCTCTTAGTGCCGGTATGGCGTATGAAGCACTGAATAATGTGGGTGCTAGCAACAAACAGATAATAGTAATTTTGAATGATAACGAAATGTCGATTGACAGGCCCGTAGGTGCAATGAGTAATTACTTAACAAAATTGCTTTCTTCTAAACAATATACAAATGTTAGAACTTTGTTAAAAAAAATATCATCTAAATTATCAAATTCAGTATCCAAAACTTTATACAAGGCTGAAGAATTTTCAAAAAGTTTAGTTACTGGAGGTACGTTGTTTGAGGAGCTAGGTTTTTATTACTTAGGCCCAATTGATGGACATGATATTAAAACATTGGTACCTGTATTGGAAAATATTAAAAATTTATCAATTGAAAAACCTATATTCCTTCATTGTGTAACTAAAAAAGGAAAGGGTTATGAGCCAGCAGAAAAATCTGATGATAAGTTCCATGGTGTAAATAAGTTTGATCTAAAAACAGGTCAATCTCTGAGTTCATCTAATAAAAAATCTTATTCATCTGTATTCGGAGAAACATTGTCAAATGCAGCTTTAAAAGATGAAAAGATTGTTGCTATTACTGCAGCTATGATGAGTGGAACGGGACTTGATATTTTTAATTCTCAACATCCTTCACGGTTGTTTGATGTTGGGATTGCTGAACAACATGCCGTAACAATGGCCGCTGGCCTTGCTACAGAAGGATTTAAACCATATGTTGCTATTTACTCTACATTTTTACAACGTGCTTATGATCAAATAGTGCATGATGTTGCTCTACAAAACCTCCCAGTGCGATTTGCAATTGACCGAGCTGGACAAGTTGGTGCAGATGGCCCAACACATGCAGGATCTTTTGATATAGCGTTTTTATCTACATTACCGAACTTTATCATTATGGCTCCCAGCAATCAAAATGAACTAATTAGAATGATACATACTACTTTGTTTATTAATGATAGACCCTCAGCCTTTAGATATCCGAGAGGGACTGGTGAATTATCCAATAGCGATAAAGATACTGAACCAGTTGAAATTGGAAAAGGAGTTATTCTCAATGAAGGTAATGATGTTGCGTTGTTAAATCTAGGTTCAAGATTGCAAAGTTGCCATGAAGCAATAAAAATACTTAATATTAATGGAATTAATCCTACTTTAGCTGATGCTAGATTTGCAAAACCTATAGATACAGATTTATTAGATCAACTTTTAGATAATCATAAATATTTATTAACTATTGAAGAAGGATCAAGTGGTGGTTTTAGCGCAAGTGTCTTAAATTATATTCATAACAAGAGAATTAAAATCACATCAACAAAAGTAAATAATATCTTTTTTCCTGATAAATTTGTTGATCATCAATCTCCTGATGATCAATATTCTGAAATAGGAATGGATGCTGACTCTATTAGTAAAAAGATACTACAAATTTATGAAGATAATGTCATTAATTTTCAAACTTATAATAAAAATATTAAAAATTAATTTTGAGTAAAATTCGCCTAGACCAAATACTTTTTGACAGGAAGTTGGCTGAGTCAAAATCCAAAGCTCAGGCTATGATTATGGCAGGTCAAGTTTGTGTTGAAGATAAAGTAATTAATAAAAGCGGTTACAACATAAACCCTGACGCTAAAATAAAAATAAAAGATATAGGGCCAGAATGGGTTTCTAGAGGAGCATATAAATTAATAAAAGCCTTAGATGAAAATAATATTAAAGTAGATAATAAAACCTGCATGGATCTTGGAGCTTCTACTGGAGGATTCACTGAAGTATTAGTTAAGCGAAATGCAAAGAAAGTATTTGCTGTGGATGTTGGAACTAATCAACTGCATGAAAAATTAAAAAAAATGAAAGAAATTGTAAACATAGAAAAAACAAATGCTCGATATTTAACAAAAGATTTAATTACTGAATTTATAGAATTGTTAGTTTGTGATGTTAGTTTTATTAGTCTTAAAAAAGTTATTTTACCGTGTTTAAATTTTTTAAAAAAAAATAGTGTTATTGTTGTTCTAATTAAACCACAATTTGAATCAAAAAAAAATGAAACAAAAAAAGGTGTAGTTAAGGACTCTGAAATTCATCTTAGAATTTGTAATGAGATAAAAAAATGGTTTGAGAATGAATGCAATTGTGAAGTACTTAAAATTATTGAAAGTCCAATTACAGGACCTAAAGGAAATAAGGAGTTTTTGCTTACTGCAAGGTGCTTATAAGAAACGAAGAATATGATCTGCAATTGTTGTCGCAATCATTGCTTCACCAACAGGAACTGCTCTTATGCCAACACAGGGATCGTGACGGCCTTTAGTTGAAATTGTTGTTTCTTGTAAATTAATATCTATCGTTTTTCTTTCAGTTGAAATTGAACTTGTTGGCTTTACAACAAAACGGCATATTATATCTTGTCCAGAACTAATACCTCCAAGTATTCCTCCATTGTTATTACTTAAAAATGCAGGCTTACCATCTTTGATGTTCATCTCGTCTACATTTGTTTTTCCATCTTCATTTACGCTACCAAAGCCATTTCCTATTTCTACACCTTTAACTGCATTTATTGTCATTAGGGCTTTCGCGATATCTGAGTCTAGTTTATCATAAATTGGTTCTCCTAGTCCTGCTGGTACGCCAGATGCCCGAACTTCAATTATTGCTCCTAATGATGAACCATCTTTTCTAGCTTGAGTAATAAGATCTTGCCATATAGGTATAATTTTTTCATCTGGGCAGAAAAAGTCATTTTCATGAATATGGCTTTCATTCCAATTATCATAATTAATTTTTGAGTTACCAATTTGAATAAGTGCGCCCGTGATTTTAACTTTATTATTAATTTTTTTCCAAATTACTTTTCTTGCAACAGCCCCAGCTGCAACTCGCATTGCAGTTTCTCTAGCACTAGATCTTCCTCCACCTCTGTAATCTCTGATGCCATATTTTTTCCAATATGTAAAATCAGCATGACCAGGTCGGAATTTATCTTTTATATCTGAGTAATCTTTTGATCTTTGGTCATTGTTATAAATAATTAATGATATTGGATGACCTGTTGTTTTACCATCAAACACTCCTGATAAAATTTCTACTTTATCATCTTCTTTTCGTTGAGTGGTATACTTTGATTGTCCAGGTTTTCTAAGATCAAGATATGGCTGTATATCTTTTTCACTAAGTTCAATATTTGAAGGAACTCCATCAATTATGCAACCTATTGCTTTACCGTGACTTTCCCCCCATGTTGAAAATGAGAAAATTTTTCCAATTGAATTAGATGACATTATTTATTATTAAATTCACTTAATAAATCTGATACTTTATCAGCTTCATCCACAGCTACCATTCCAACAGTATGATAACCACAGTCAACATGCTGTATTTCTCCAGTTACAGCACTTCCTAAATCACTCAAAAGATATAATGCAGAGTTGCCTACATCATTTTGATTAACATTTCTTTTTAATGGTGCATTTAATTCATTCCATTTTAAAATGAATCTAAAATCTCCAATTCCAGAAGCTGCTAAAGTTTTAATTGGACCAGCACTTATAGCATTAACTCTTACATTTTTTTCACCTAGATCAACTGCTAAGTATCTAACACTAGCTTCTAAAGCTGCTTTCGCAACACCCATAACATTATAGTGAGGCATTACTTGTTCTGCTCCGTAATACGTTAAAGTTAAAATAGAGCCTCCCTCATTCATTAGAGGTTCAGCTAATCTACAAGCTTCAGTGAAAGAGTAGCATGAAATATGCATCGTTTGATTAAAATTTTCTGATGTTGTATTGTAATATTTACCTCTTAGTTCATCTTTATTTGAAAAACCAATGCCATGAACTAAGAAATCAAGTTGACCCCATTTTTCCTTAAGAGTTTTAAAAACGTTTTCCATACTTAGTGAATCTGCAACATCGCAAGGTATTAAAATGTCTGAATTTATTGATTGTGCTAGCGGTTCCACTCTTTTCTTAAGCGCTTCACCTTGATAAGTAAGAGCAATAGAAGCCCCATTATCAGCTAATGATTTTGCTATTCCCCAGGCAATTGACCTATCGTTAGCCACCCCCATGATTAACCCTTTTTTTCCTTGCATTAACATTTAATACCTATTTTTTATTATTTTAAAGATTATATTAGTCTTAATACTTAAAATATCGAAAATGTTAAAGCACAAAGATTTAATTGAACAAATAAAGGATCCATTTGAATTATTTAAAAAGTGGTATGATTTAGCTTGTGAAACAGAGATAAATGATCCAAATGCTATGACCTTATCTACAGTCTATAACAATCAACCATCTTCAAGGGTCGTTCTTTTAAAATCATATGACCAAAATGGTTTTGTTTTTTACACAAACTCAAATAGTAAAAAAGGCACTTCAATAGAGATTAATAACAATGTCGCTCTTAATTTCCATTGGAAAACGCAAAATAGACAAATAAGAATAGAGGGAAATGCAAATATTGTAAGCGACAGTGTTGCGGATTCATATTTCAAATCTCGACCCAGAGGAAGTCAAATTGGGGCTTGGTCTTCTAATCAAAGTGCAGACTTGTCTTCTAGAGAAGAGCTTTTAGACAGTATAGAAAAGTTTGAAAAGAAATTCAAAGATAAAGATATCCCACGTCCAACACATTGGAATGGTTATTTAGTAATTCCCCGTTTAATTGAGTTTTGGCAAGAGATGCCTTACAGAGTTCATGATCGAATAATATATACTAATACTGATAATATATGGGTAACTAAAAAGTTATACCCCTAATTATTTTTCTTTCCATTTTTTCAAGATCCATGAACTAGAATTTGATTTGTTGTCTCCACCAATACCAAATAGTGTTTCAATATCATTTTTATTACAGAATTCTTGTTCAGGTCCAGGAGTAGTGTTGTCATTTCTATCGCCGCCATTTGCAAATTTAATTATACTGTCTTTGTAGATTGATTTTGCTTTTTTTATTCCATCAACACAAGTTCTATCACTATCATCAAACTCAATTACATCGAGGACACCTTTTAAATTTTGCATAATTATTTTTCTTTCAGCAAATGGAAGAAATTCTTTCCCTTTTTTATTTCTTAACCACTGATCAGAATTTAATAACACAACTACATCACCATATTTATTTGCTTCATTGATTAATTTTATATGTCCACTATGGATAGGATCAAATCCACCACTTACTAATATTATGTCAGGCATTATCTTTTCTCCAATCATCTGGATTAGATAGGAATTTTTTTAAGTTTTTTATATCATTTTCTTTATAAGAATTTTTCTTTTCTATGACCGATATAATGTCTTTCCATGTACAAAGAGAATGAATATTAACATTTAATTTTGATAACACAGAGTTTTCTAAATTAAAGATATCGTAATAAAAGATTACAAAAATATCATTTACTATTAATCCAGCTTTTCTCATAGCTTCAACAAATACAACTTTACTTCCCCCGTCAGTGGCCAAATCTTCAATTAAAATAGCCTTTTCTTTTTCTTTAAAATTTCCCTCGATTTGTTGGTTTTGACCAAATCCTTTTGGTTTTTTTCTTATATAAACCATTGGCTTTTTAATTTTTTCAGAAATTATAGCAGCATAAGGAATACCTGCGGTTTCACCTCCGGCGACTAAATCAAATTTAATTTTGTTTTTTTCAAAATAATTTAAAGCCTCATTCATAATGAATTCTCTTTCATCTATAAATGAAATAATTTTACGACAATCTACATAAACAGGAGATTTCAAGCCTGAAGTTAGAGTAAAATGATTTTCAAAAGAAAATTTTACAGACTCTATATCAATTAATTTTTCAGCTATTATTTCTGACATCTATGTTATTAAAGCAATATGATCTTTTGAAAAGTTGCCAGGAACAATCATAACAGGCACTCTCATATTTGTTATTTCTTGACTAACCAAAGAATTTATAATGATATTTGATTCTTTGCTTTTTGGATCTGAGTTTGCAGCTAAAACTAAGACATTAATATTTTTTTCTTCATCAATCAGTTTTTTTAGTTCTGTGATGGTCTCTCCCTCTCGCACTGCTAATGCAGGCATTTCGCCTGTTTTTTCTTTAACATAACTCGCTGCTTTTTGGAGAATTTTTTCTGCTTCTTCTCTAGCTTCATTTTTCATTATTTCCGTTACACCTTGAGTTGTTAAAACATCTAAGGGCTCTATAAATGTTGCAATAATTATTTTACGACTTGTTTTTTTTGATCTGGCACATGCATATTCTAGAGCAATTTCCATCTCTGGTGACTCATCAGCAATAACTAATATATATCTATTATCATTCATTAAGACCTCCTAAATAATGTAGCGGCTAGAAAACCAGATAATATAGCAAATATGATTGCAAACAAACCATAAGCTGCAGCATTCTTGTGTGCAAAATCATATATCTGACTTCCAATCCCTGATTTTTTTAGAGTAATAATTTTTTCTTTTTTATTTAAAATAACATTATTTTTTATTTGATACACGTTAACTAAGTACTCTCCTGGAATTGACTCAGCTGGGAAAAACACTCTTGTTTGAAAAAGTTTGTTCTCTATTTTTTCTACATTGTATTCCTTAAATAAGCTCTTATCTTTTTTTATTCTAACGAAGTTATTTTTCCAATCATCAAGAGAAATGTCTGAGATAAAATTTCTTTTTGATAGTTTATTTTCTAGCAATAAATCAAAACTAAGCTCTTCTTTTATTATTGTGGACATAGGAAGAATATCTTTTAGATTTCCAGATGATGCTATAAAAAAAATACTAGGTATTTTGTTGTAAGTGATTTGCTTAGTGTTAAACCAAAAACCTAAAATTCTCTCTTTTTTTTGGATTAATGCATTTTTTTCAGGGCCTTTAATAGTTATAAGGGTATCTTCGTCTTCATTTAATATACCAAATATAATTATTTCTTTTCCATTGAAATCTGTTTCGATTTTAATATTATTTTCTGAAAGGTCAAAGTATGCTTCAGCTGAAACTATTTTAACGAAAAATGTTGTAACAAAAAATATGATTAATAGACACTTTTTGCTAATCATTTTAAACTTTATTTTCTCCATAATATAAACTTACAACATGTTTTGCTTGGATAAAAAATAAGTATCTTTCAATCAGCATTCCAATTAGAGCAAAAACTAAAGTAATAAAAAAAGATAATTTTAATATAAAAGCATCGATTATTAGCGTTGCTTCTTGAACAATCATATACATAGGTAAGACGCAAGAAAGAATGATAAAGCATAATCTTAAAAAATTTGCTTTTTCTTTTTTTATTTTATTAATCATCTCAGTCGTTAAAAAATTTTTTCCAGTGTGAGGCCCTTCAAAAAACGATACCTTATTATCTTTTCCTAATCCAATTGCTGTGTTTATAGAGCTAGTGGACTTAGTTCTAATGTGAAACCAATAAATAATTTTTAACATTAAGCATAAAGCTAAACTTAGTAGAGTAAATTGATACAAATGTTGAATTTCAGACTCGTAGAAACGTGTTAGGCAATAAATGCTTAAAGAGCCAATAGATAGCCCATTAATTAAATAGATTGGAGTGACATATACATTGTTCCAAGCAGGTACAGTTTTTAAACTCGCATACATTTGTCCTGTGCAGTAAATTGTAATCACAGACAAAATTGAAGCGCTATAAAGAAAATATTTAAATATATCCATTTCAAGAAACCATAATAAATAAAATAACATTAGAGGTATGTATGTCAAAACTGCAGCCAAACCTTCTCTTGATAACCAAGAAGATCTCCATTGACTAAATGATCTCCATGCTCTTTCAGGATGACCTAAATGAAGAGTAGAGGATAATAGGCCGAGAGTGATAAATAAAAAACTAATTACAATAAGTGATAATTTAAAACCATAATTAAAGTTTATTTCTGCAATTAACGCTAAAAATGATAGACAAATAATTATCCCATAACCAGTACCTGACATGACAGTAAAAAAAATTATTGATTTACTTGGATGCATCTTCAATAATTTCTTTCCAAGTATCAAAAGAAAAATCATTATCATTAGTTATGGAATTAAGTGCATCATTTTTAAATTGATTATTTTTTTCTCTTGGCGGTAAATATTTATTTGTTGGTAAGCAATCTTGCTCAGGCATCAAATCATATCCATTTCTCTCTTCTACGAGTTTGAATATATCTGAGTTTTCATCACCTAAATCTCCAAAACTTCTGGCACCTGCTGGACATGTAGAAACACATGCTGGTACTCGATCACTTTCAGGGATATTTTCATTATAAATTTTATCTACACATAATGTACATTTTTTCATTATACCGGCCTCTTCATCATATTCTCTTGCACCGTAAGGGCAAGACCATGAACATAATTTACAACCTATGCATGTTTCAGGGTTTACTAGAACTATTCCATCTTCCTCTCTTTTGTATGAGGCGCCAGTTGGACATACTGTAACACAAGGAGCATCACTACAATGCAAGCAACTTTTAGGAAAATGAACTGTTTTACTTCCATTTATTTCAGACTCTACTTCAAAAGTATGAATTCTATTAAACCATACTCCAGTAGGATCATCTCCGTAAGGATCAATATCATGTAGAGGCGATGAATGACCTGAAGTATTCCATTCTTTACAATTTACTGCACAAGCATGACAGCCAACGCAAATATCTAAATCAATTACAAGTCCAAGTTTTTTATTTTGTTTTGCAGGTAAAGATGTCATTTTATGTTTTTACTATTTCCTATATATTCTTGATTTAAAGTTAAATTATTATCTTTAAATTCTTTTGTGAACTGTTTGCCATAATCACTAATATACATATTTTTTCGAGATTTATTTTTTATGGTGTCGAAATTAGGGTAAATTTTACCATCTATTTCTTCATCCTTACATTTGTATATTTTTACTTTTAAATCATACCACGCAGCCTGACCTGTAATAGGGTCTGAGTTTGATAACTGTGAATTTCTATTACCTTCATTAGGCAACACATCTGAAATGAGATGATTTAATAAAAAACCTTTATTTGATTCAGGAGCTCCTGGACTTAAATTCCAAGCACCTTTTCTTTTTCCAATTGCATTCCATGTCCAAACAGTATTCTTGTTTACACCTTTCATAACACGACATTGAACTTTTATTTTACTACTAAAGCTCTCTAGCCATACCCAATCTAGATTTTTGAGATTATTTTCTTGAGCTATGTACTCACTTATATAGAGATAATTAAGGTTAGTAATTTGTCTTAACCACGCATTTTGTGAACCCCATGAATGATACATATGAGGTGGTCTTTGAGTTACCGCATAAAGATCAAAACTTTTGCCCTTTTCTTTATTGATCTTTTCTTCAAATGGTTGATACCAGGTTGGTACAGGATTAAAATATTTTGTGATCCTATCTTTTAAATGATCAGGTGGAATTTTATCTCCATAACCTTCACCTGCAAGTTTAAATTTTTGCATTTCTTCACTATACATTTGGATAACAATAGGTTCTTTTTTATTTATCCATCCCATTTCATGAGCGAAATTTAAATAATGCTTATTTGTGAATTTATAATATTTTTGATTGTCATTAAATTCATGATTATGAAAACATCCATTTTGAATATACTCTTCAAGTTGATTTTTATTTACTTCACCTTTCCCAAACTGATTTCCGTTTCCTCTCCAACCTGCTAAAGGTCCTATGCCAGGTTGTCTTTCGTGATTAACAATATAATCGCTGTATCCATTTGGATATTTTGGCGACATATCTTCATTTACAAAACCTGGAAGTCCTAACCTTGCTCCAAGATCAATTAGTACGTCCTGAAATGGTTTTACATCTCTTGTTGGTTTTATAATTGGTTGTCGAATTGCATCGGCTGCACTATCTGCAGAACTGATGGGCCTATCCAAGAGAGATATACAATCCCATCTCTCTAAATATGTTGTATCAGGTAATACAAGGTCTGCATAAGGAACCGTTTCAGAATAATATGCATCACTATAAATAATTTTAGGAATTTTATACTCTCCAGTTTCTTTGTCTTTGTCGGTTAATTTTTTAATTGTCTCCTCGGTATTCATTGATGAATTCCATGCCATATTTGCCATATACATAAAAAGAACATCAATTTTATATGGGTCACCCTTCCAAGCATTGTTAATGACCATATGCATTAAACCATGTGCAGATAATGGATTTTCCCAACTGTATGCTTTATCAATTCTTAGTGGTTTTTCATCTTCATCGGTCAGAAGATCTTCAGGAGATGTTGGAAACCCTAATGGCATTCCTCCAATTGGAGTGTTAGGCTTTACTATTTTACCTGCAGGCTTTGGTCCAGGGACTACATGTTTTGGATATGGCGCTTTGTACCTAAACCCCCCTGGTACATCTATAGATCCAATTAAAGTTTGAAGAATGTGAATTAATTTACATGTATTAAATCCATTCGAATGAGCAGAAATACCTCTCATAGCATGCATTGAAACTGGTCTTCCTTTAAAAGATGAGTGTTTTTTTCCATTATGATCTTCCCAATCAACTTTGATTTCTATTTCTTTTTCAAAAGCTGTTTCAGCTATTTCTGCAGCAATTTTTTTTATTACTTTTGCATCAATATCAATTAGTTTGGAAATATTTTCTGGTTTGTATTTTGGATTTAAATATTCCTTTGATAAAAACTCAAAGGAAGGAATCACCTCAACATTATTATATTTATATTTTCCAAAAAAAGCAGAGTTTGTATTTTCTATATCAGAGGAAACAATTTTAGTATTTTTACAGTATACAACTGGAAGATTATTTTCATCTCTTGCAAATAAACCATGTTTTTTATTCCCAGGATTATTATAGACCAGCCAATTAGCATTCGTATATTTGCTTAAGTACTTCCAATCTACTTTATTAGATTTTAATAACTCGTAAATTAAACTATGAACAAATAAACCATCAGTCCCTGGACGTATGCCTATCCACTCATCAGCAATAGCCGAATAGCCTGTCTTTACAGGATTCACAGAAACAAATTTACTATCAACCTTTGATTTTAATTTACCCAAACCCATTTTTATTGGGTTGGAGTCATGATCTTCGGCACATCCAAATAAAATAAAATATTTAGTATGTTCCCAATCGACCTCACCAAATTCCCAAAATGACCCTCCAATTGTATAAAGTCCTGCTGCTGCCATGTTAACAGAACAAAAACCTCCGTGGGCAGCAAAATTGCAAGTTCCAAATTGATTAGCCCACCAACCAGTTAATGATTGGCTTTGATCTCTTCCAGTAAAAAAGGCAAGTTTTTTAGGATCTGTATTTCTAATATCAGATAACCAAGTTGTTGCTATTTGCATAGCTTCATCCCACTCAATTTCTTTAAATTCTCCCTTGCCTCTCTCACCAATTCTTAGAAGAGGTTTGGATAACTTAGCGGGAGAATTTTGCTGCATAATTCCCGCTGAGCCTTTTGCGCAAAGAACTCCTTTATTTGTAGGATGATTCTTGTTACCCTCAATGTATCGAATTTGATTATCTAACATGTGTACATCAATCCCACATCTGCAAGCACACATGTAACAGGTGGTTTGCTTTATTTCATCACTTACTCGCGGTGAAGTTTTTACAATTTCTTTTTGATTTTTAAATGGGTTCATTAAATTAGTGATGTTGAAAATAAATCAGAAGGCGTAAGAATCAAATCTGTCAAAATTTTTGCACAAACAAGTAAAACTAAAATTGCTAGAATGCCTCGTAAATATTCAGCTTTTAGTTTTGTACCTATTCTAACACCTATTTGAGCTCCAATAACACCACCAAGAATCATTAAAGCAGATAATACAATATCAACTGTTTGATTAAGATATGATTGAAAGAAAGTTGAGTTAGCTGTTACAAAAATGATTTGAAACAATGAAGTTCCTACAACAACATTTGTTGACATTCCTAATATGTAAACCATTGCAGGTATCATGATGAAACCTCCGCCTACACCCATCATTGCTGATAAAACACCAACAAAAAAACCAATCAAAATTGGGGGTATTGCAGATATGTATAATTTTGAGCGATGGAATCTTAGCTTAAAAGGAAGACCGTGTATCCAAGAGTGTTGATGAAGTTTTGTTCTAATTGCCGATGTTGTTCTATAGTTTTTAATAGTAGTTTTAGCACTCTCAAAAGCCATTGACATTCCAATAAAACCAAGAAAAATTATAAATAAAAACTGAATTACAATATCAATTTGTCCATAAGTCTTTAGTAGTTTAAATAAATTAACTCCCACAGTTGAACCAACCAAACCCCCTGATAAAAGAAAAAAACCCATCTTGAAATCTACATTTTTTTTTCGCCAGTGCGCAATTACGCCAGATACACTTGATGCTAATACGTGAGGAGCTTCAGATCCAACTGCTACAACTGGTGGTATGCCAAGAAATATTAAAAGAGGAGTCATTAAAAAGCCCCCACCGACTCCAAATAGACCTGAAAGCGCTCCTACGAGCATACCTATAAATACTATTAAGAAAATATTTATATTAATTTCAGCAATGGGAAGATAAATTGACATTATTTCTAATATTAATTTATATTCTTATTATTAATATTATCCAGAAAATTATTGAATTTTTAATGAGTTCTCAATTTTAGTTGCTTCCTCTAAATCAGATCTAGTATTAATATTAAAAAAATAATTTTCGTTCTCAAAATTCAAAATTTCATAATTTTGCATATTTACCCAATTCATAATTTTTCTATCTTTTTTTTCAAGAAAATGACCGAGTCTATTTAGTAATGAAACATGCCATAGACCTATGACTGGATGAATTTTATCAGCACTTTTAGCTAAAATTATCTTTGATTTTTCGTTAAAATCAGTTTCGAAGAATTTGTTGATTATTTTTTCAAATAAAAAAGGAGTATCTGATGGAGTTGTAAGCACCCATTCAATATTTTTATTATTTTGCACCATCCATTTTATCGAAGAGTATATTCCCGCAAGTGGACCTTGAAAGCTTTCTGTTTGATCTTTAATCAAATTAAGACCTGTGTCAAAAAAATCTTTTTCATCAGAATTTATATTTAATGCAATATCAATATTTAAATTTTTAAAATTATCTAAAATTCTTTTTAAAAGAGAAGCATTATTAAATTTATGTAAAGTTTTAAAACCTCCACCAAAGCGTTTAGATTGTCCTCCTGCAAGAATTACTAAATGTGTTTTTGATTTATCTATAATCAATTCTCTTCTCGCCTGATAATACTAAATATTTTTTACCCTTTGCTCTTCCAATGAGTGTAAGATTAGTTTTTTTTGCTAGCTCAACACCCCAAGATGTAAACCCAGATCTTGATATTAATATTGGAATTTTCATTTTTACAGTTTTAATAACCATTTCACTTGTTAATCTTCCAGTTGTGTAAAATATTTTATTCGTTCCAGTGATTTTTTTTAAAAACATATATCCAGCAATTTTATCAACTGCATTATGACGCCCAACATCCTCCATATAAATAATCGGATTGTTATTATGAATAATTGCACATCCATGAATAGCACCTGCTTCTAAATATAAACTTGGAGTTAAATTAATTTTCTTGGATATTTCATAAATCCATGAATGCATAATTTTCTTTTTTGATTTAATTTTAGTTTTCAAAATCTCATCATAAACATCACCAAAAACTGTACCAACAGCGCACCCACTCGTTGTTACTTTTCTTTTTAATTTACTTTCGTAATTAGTTTTTCTTAATGTCCTCACAACTACGACTTTCAATTCAGCGTCATATTCAACTTTTTTAATCTGATCGTTAAATTTCAACATATTTTGATTTAGTAAATATCCAACGGCAAGATACTTCGGGTGATCACCTACAGTCATAAGAGTTACAATTTCTTGATTATTTAAATAGATTGTTAGATCTTTTTCGATAATAACCTTAGTTTTTATTCTTTTAAAACTTTCATCAAAACCAGTAATTTCTTCTGTAAGCTTCTTATCTTTAGGATTTGGAGCAACTAAATATTTAATTTTTTTCTTCATAATATATTCTGATAACAACTTTATATGAACATTTTAGAAATTTTTACTAAATCTTTAATTTTAATCTTTTCATTAGATAGGGATTTGTGGGAAATTATACTTTTGTCATTATATGTAAGTATTACAGCCCTGATTTTTGCATCAATATTTGGCCTACTTATTGGGTACTATCTAGCTATAAAAAATTTTTTTTTAAAAAATTTTATCTTAATAATTTTGAATTCATTGATGGGAATTCCTCCTGTTGTTGTTGGTTTAATTGTCTATTTTATGTTCGCCTCTGGAGGCCCGTTAGGCGTTCTTCAATTGCTTTACACTCCAACTGCAATGATTATAGCTCAAATAATTATTATTTTTCCAATTGTAACTTCGTTGTCTCACGAGATTTTTGATCAAAATTGGCGAGAATACAAAGATCAACTACGTTCTATAAATATGACCTTTTTTGGAGTATTATTTATTATATCTAAGCATAGTTATTTTCTTGTAATAACAGCTCTTCTCTCAGCATTTGGACGGGCTATATCAGAAGTTGGTGCAGTAATGATTGTGGGGGGAAATATTAATCATTTTACCAGAGTAATGACAACCGCAATTTCTTTAGAGACAAGAATGGGAAATTTAGAATACGCAATGGCCCTCGGTATAGTATTAATTCTTTTAACAGTTTTAATTTATTCACTGGTATATATTTTGAATAAAAGAAAAATATGACAAAAGTAGTTGGTATTGTAGGCTGGAAAGATGTTGGTAAAACTTTTTTTGTAACAGAGATAATAAATTTATTGGTTAAAAAAGGTTACAAGGTGGGTACAATAAAACATGCTCATCACGATTTTGATATTGATAAACCAGGAACTGATAGTTTCAAGCATCGTCAATCAGGTGCAAGCGAAGTTATAATCAGTTCTTCTAAGCGTTGGGCAAAAATTATAGAAAATAATAATAAAACTGAAAAAAAACTAAACGAATTGCTCAGAGAATTTATTGATGTAGATCTTGTAATAGTTGAAGGTTTTAAAAATGAAAATCACCCTAAAATTGAAATAATAGGTCAAAACTCAAAAATCGTTAATAATGAAATCAAAAATGTAGTTGCTATTGTTGCTGATCAGAAAACAAAATCTAATATACCTTTATTTATGAGGAATGATGTTGAGAGTTTAACTGAATTTATTATAAATAAATTTTTATGAATAAAAAACCTCTTTACTTAAAACAAATTATAAGTTTTGTTAAAAAACAATCAATTTTAGTAAAACAAATTGAATTGATAAATTTGTTAAATGCAGAAGATAAAATTTTAGCAGAAAATATCTACTCTAAAATTAATTTACCGCCTTTTAAAAATTCTGCAGTGGATGGATATGCAATATTAAAGTATGATTTAAATAATAGTCAAAAAATAATTTCTAAAACAAGAATTGCGGCTGGAGATTCAAAAGAGGTAAAAATAAATAAAGGGGAAGTAGTTAGAATTTTTACAGGGGCAAAAATGCCATTGAATTCAAATACTGTTGTGATGCAAGAAAATACAAAATTAGAAAATAATAAACTTAAACTTTTAAAAATACCTAACTATGGTGAAAACTGTAGGCACAAAGGAGAAGATATTTCTAAAGGTAAATTGGTATTAAAAAAAGGATCAAAGATAGATGTCAAAAACCTAAACTTAATTGCTGCTATTGGCTACAATAAAGTAAAAGTATATTCAAAAATAAAAGTTGGTTTTTTTACAAGTGGAAATGAGCTTGTTAAACCTACAACAAAACTTACAAAATCAAAAATTAATAACTCAAACTATTTTTTACTAAACTCACTTTTAAATAAAAATTATATATCTAAAAGATTTTTAGGAAATTTATCAGATAATTATAAAAAAGTTGAGAATAATTTATTAAAAAATATTTCTAAATTTAATATGATAATTACTACAGGTGGTGCATCTGTTGGAGATGAAGATCATCTCGTGAAAGCCTTAGAGAATAACGGTAAAATTTTTTTTTGGCGAGCTGCGATAAAACCGGGAAGACCAATAGCAGTTGGAAAGATTCAAAATACTTATATTGTTTGTTTACCAGGCAACCCAGTATCGGTTCAATTACTTTATGCTTTTATTGTTAAACCATTAATTTTAAAATTATTGGGAGCACCTTTAAAAAAAATAAGTGCTGAAAAATTAAAAACAAATTTTTCAATGATAAAAAAAACAAAAAGACTTGAGTGGCTAAGGGTGTCAAAAAAATTTATTAACAATGAATATGTCATTGTTAAGCATCCTAAACAAGGCTCAGGTATGATTTCATCCATTTCATATTCAGATGGTATAGTTGAAATACCAGAACACGTCAGCTCAATCAAGAAAGGTGATATTTTTGATTATTATGATTTTGATAAGTTATTTAACTAAAATTATTAAATTTATATCTTATTATTACTTTTTCACCTTCATTATAACTTTCAAGAAAATCAAAACCTGATTGTGCGCAATAATGTTCAAAGTCAGCTTTTGCTAGAGGGTCAGTTGCTACAACTTTAATTATGTCACCATTTTTTAAATCCTGAGCAAGTTTTCTTGCTTTCAATACTGGGATGGGACATTCTGTACCGCTCGTATCAAGGATTATTTCATCATTTTCAACTGAATCTTTCATTTTAATCTGATACAAAATATATATTAATAATTCAATTTAAATGGATAAATTTATTTCTCAAACTGACAGCTCTTTAAAAAAAAAGAAGAGAAGATGGAAGCCAAAAGGTAGGCAAGTAGAAAATAGTTTTTATGAAGAAGTTTCAAACCTTTTGCGTGGAATAAAATTTAAAAGAGACGAACTAATAGAATATTTACACTTATTACAAGATAATTTTGGGGTGTTATATGATAAACATCTTGTAGCTTTATCTACAATTACTAATTTACCTCTCTCAGAAATTTATGAGGTAGCGACATTTTATGCACATTTTAATATAGTAAAAAACTCAGACACCTTTGAACCAATAAAAGTTGTAAGAGTTTGTGAAAGTTTGACTTGTGAATTATTTGGTGCACAAAAATTACTCTCAGATTTAAAATCTTCGGAAAATAAAAATATTAAAGTTGTGCCCGGTCCATGTATGGGAAGATGCGATGTTGCCCCAACTGTTTGTGTTGGTAAAAATTATGTTGACAATGCTTCTGCATCTAAAGTTGAAAAAGCAATTCAAGAAAATAGATTTGAAGTGGTAGTTCCAAATTATATTTCATTAGATGAATATAAAAAAAATGGAGGATATAATATCGTAAATCAAATTCGTAATGGTGAAATATCTGATAATCATATTATAGAAACTTTAAAAGATAGTGGATTAAAGGGCAAAGGTGGAGCGGGTTTTCCAACAGGAATGAAATGGGAAATTGTTTCAAAATATAATGGTAAAAAATATGTAGCAGTTAATGGAGATGAAGGTGAGCCAGGTACATTTAAAGATAGAACTTATCTTGAAAGAGACCCTCATAGATTTTTAGAGGGCGCTCTTATTGCATCATTATTTCTTAAAGCATCAAATGTATATATTTATATGAGAGACGAATATCCTTCTGTGATTAAAATTTTAAGTGATGAAATTCTAAAGTTAGAAAATGAAGAAGTTGTATCAAAAGGACACTTTATTTTAAGACGAGGTGCTGGAGCTTATATTTGCGGAGAAGAGTCTGCAATGATTGAAAGTATTGAAGGAAAGAGGGGTCTGCCACGACATAGACCCCCATACGTTGCAGAAGTTGGTTTATTTGGCAAACCAACACTCACTAATAACTTAGAAACACTTTTTTGGGTTCGTGATATTTTAGAAAAAGGATCCAAATGGTTTGCGGAGAAAGGACTAAATGGGAACAAGGGATTCCATAGTTTTTCTGTTTCAGGGCGAGTTAAAAATCCAGGTGTAAAAGTTGCTCCTGCTGGAATTACAATTCAACAATTGATTGATGAATATTGTGAAGGAATGCAGGATGGTCATATATTTAAAGGATACCTACCAGGGGGAGCTTCTGGCGGAATATTGCCGGCTGAGATGAATAATATTCCCCTTGATTATGGCTCTAAAGAGTTGGCTGACCTTGGATGTTTTTTAGGTTCTGCCGCCATTGTCGTTTTGTCTGATAAGGATAGCATGAAAGATGTTGCTCTAAATTTATTAAAATTTTTTGAAGAGGAGAGTTGCGGTCAGTGCACTCCATGTAGAGTTGGAACAGAAAAAACTGTTAAACTTATGAAAGAAAATATTTGGAATAAGCAAAAATTAAGTGATTTATCTGAAGTCATGGCACAAGCTTCGATTTGTGGTTTAGGTCAGGCTGCAACTAATCCACTAAATTCTGTATTAAAATATTTTGCAAACGAGATTTCATATGACTGATAAAAAAGTTAGTTTTTATCTTAATGATAAGCAAGTTGAAGCAGATCAGGATGAAACAATTTGGCAAGCTGCGAATAGATTAGGCACTGAAATACCTCATCTGTGTTATTCCAATAAACCTGGCTATAGAGCTGATGGAAATTGTAGAGCCTGTATGGTTGAGATTGATGGGGAGAGGGTTTTGGCTGCGTCATGTGTAAGAAAACCAACTCCTGATATGAAGGTTAGAACAAATTCTGACAAGGCTAAAAAATCAAGAGAGTTAGTTTTCGAATTACTTTTAGCAGATCAACCAGAGAGAGAAGTAGCTCATGATAGTAATTCTGATTTTTGGAATTGGGCTGATAAAGTTGAAATTAAAGAGAGCCGCTTTCCAAAAAAAACTCCGTGCCAAGCTGATAGTTCACACCCAAGTATGGCTGTTAATTTAGATGCATGTATTCAATGTAATCTTTGTGTTAGAGCTTGTAGAGAGGTTCAAGTTAATGATGTTATTGGAATGGCATATAGAGGAGAAAGCTCAAAAATAGTTTTTGATTTTGATGATCCTATGGGTGACAGCACCTGTGTTGCTTGTGGTGAGTGTGTCCAAGCTTGTCCAACGGGCGCTTTGATGCCTTCTAGTATAGTAGACAATAAAGGAGTTGGTCATAGCAATGTTGAAAAAAAAGTTAACAGTGTTTGTCCTTATTGTGGAGTAGGCTGTCAGATAGAATATAATGTTAAAGACAATGATATTAAGTACGTCAACGGAATTGATGGACCTGCAAATAAAAATAGACTTTGTGTAAAGGGTAGATTTGGTTTTGATTATGTTAGTAATCCAGAAAGACTTACGAAACCATTAATTAGAATTAAAGGAAAAGAAAAAGACTTACATCCTAGTATTAATTTTTCTAATATGCACGAATACTTCAGAGAAGCTACATGGGAAGAAGCTCTAGATTATGCTGCAAATGGCTTTGTAGAAATTAAAAAGAAGAGAAATGGTAAAAGCAATTTAGCTGGTTTTGGATCTGCGAAATGCTCTAATGAAGAAGCATATCTCTTTCAAAAACTGATAAGGACTGGTTTTAATACAAATAATGTAGATCACTGCACACGTCTTTGTCATGCCTCTTCAGTAGCAGCATTATTAGAAACAATAGGTTCAGGAGCAGTTACTGCACCTTTTTATGAGGTTCAGCATTCTGATGTTATCATTGTTATTGGAGCAAATCCTACTGAAAATCATCCAGTTGCTGCAACTTTCTTTAAAAATGCTGCTAAAAATGGATCTAAATTAATTGTAATGGACCCAAGAGGTCATGCTCTAAAAAAACATGCTACTCATATGTTGCAATTTAAACCGGGATCAGACGTTGCCCTTCTTAATTCTATTATGAACGTCATTATAGAAGAAAATTTATTTAATGAGGAATACATAACAAAGCAGACATCAGGTTTTGACGAATTACAAAAACATCTGAAAAATTATCCTCCAGAATTAATGCAAGATCAAACAGGAATTGATGCTGATATGATACGTGAGGTCGCAAGATTATTTGCTCAAACTAACAAAGGTATAATTTTTTGGGGTATGGGAGTTTCTCAACATGTTCATGGAACTGATAATGCAAGATGTCTTATTTCTCTTGCACTGATGACTGGTAATGTAGGCAGAAGAGGATCAGGACTGCATCCACTAAGAGGACAAAATAATGTTCAAGGTGCATCAGATGCTGGATTAATTCCAATGATGTACCCAGATTATCAATTAGTTGAAAAAGATGAAAAAAAAGAATTTTTTGAAAATTTTTGGAACACAACTCTAGATGATAAAAAAGGTTTAACCGTAGTTGAAATTATGGATGCCATTCATGATAAAACAATAAAAGGCATGTATATACTTGGTGAAAATCCAGCAATGTCGGATCCTGACTTAAATCATGCAAGAGAAGCATTACAAATGTTAGATCATTTAGTTGTCCAAGATATATTTTTAACAGAAACTGCTACGTACGCTGATGTTATCTTTCCTGCATCAGCATGGCCTGAAAAGAATGGTACTGTAACTAATACTAACAGACAAGTGCAAATGGGACGAAAGGCTCTCGATGCTCCTGGTAACGCTAAAGAGGATTGGTGGATTACAAATGAACTTGGTAAAAGGTTGGGTTTAAATTGGGATTACAAACATCCTAAAGAAATATACGATGAGATGTGTAAAACCATGCCTTCTCTAAATAATATTTCGTGGGATAGGCTTGAGAATGAAAACTCTGTAACGTATCCAAGTAAGTCACCAACTACTCCTGGGGACGAAATTGTTTTTGGTGATAAATTTCCAAATGAAAGTGGCAGAGGTAAATTTGTTCCTGCAAGTGTCACATCTCCTAATGAATTACCTGATGATGAGTTTGCATTAATATTAACTACAGGAAGGCAGCTAGAACATTGGCATACTGGGGCAATGACTAGAAAAGCATCAAATCTAGATGCAATAGAACCAGAAGCAACAGTTTCAATTTCACCAAATGAAATTTTAAAAAATAATATGAGACCAGGTGATGAAATAAGAGTATCCACAAGAAGAGGTTCGATTAAAATTAGAGTAAGAGAAGATAGGGCTATTCCTGAAGGTGTTATATTTATTCCATTTTGTTATAATGAAGCAGCAGCAAATTTACTCACAAATCCAGCACTTGATCCATATGGAAAAATTCCAGAATTTAAGTATTGCGCAGCAAAAATAGAAAAGATAAATTAAAAATATGAGAAAATTAATACTAATATTGTTTCTAGTAACTGTGCCTTTAACAGCTTGTTCAACCTTGAGTGAAATTAATGAAAAAGCAAAAGGTGACGGTGTTCCATATATTCCTGGAATTTAAAACATAAATCACTTGTCGAAATTTTAAATTAATTGTAAATGGCTTCCTAGTGCCGCGTTAGCTCATTTGGTAGAGCAGTTGATTTGTAATCATCAGGTGGTCAGTTCGATTCCGACACGCGGCACCATTTATCAAAAATTGAAATTAAGATTTAAAAAATTCGTAAAGAGCAATTGAAGCTGCATTTGAAACATTTAAACTGTCAATCATATATTCGGCATTTTTTTGAATTTTTAATTGAATTATTTCATCACATTCTTTTTTTACTAGGTCTCTCATACCTTTTCCCTCTGAACCAAAAACCAAAATGGATTTTTTTGAAAAATTAAATTTTACTGATTTACTATCATTCGAAGAGTCAAACCCATAGACCCAATAACCAAACTTTTTTAATTCTGAGATACTTCTCTTTAAGTTGGTAACTTTAAAATAATTTACAATTTCTGCTGCTCCTGATGCAGCCTTATATAATGAGGAAGTGAGATCTGGAGCATTATCTTTTGCTACTATTATTCCTGTGCAATTAAATAAGACGCATGAACGCATTATCGATCCTATATTTTGAGGATCTGTTATTTGATCTAATGCTAGTAAAATTGATTTATCCTTTTTATCTTCATTTTTTAAGAATTGTTGAAGACTGGGCCTTTCAAAATCATTGGTTCTTAAAACTATTCCTTGATTAGATTTTATTTCTCCGTGCAGTTTTTTAAATTCTTTGTGATCTAGAATTGTTATTTTTGGTACTTTTGATCTTAGATTTTCTTCGATTTGCTTGTTATTTTCAGTAATGTAAAGTTCCTCATGCGCTCTTTTACCATTTAAAAGTGCAGCTCTTACAGCATGGAGGCCATAAATTATCTGGATTTTCCCTGTATTGTGAGGTTTTTGATACCTTTTTTTTGACATTTTGCTTTATCACAGATTTGTTATTTAAATACAATCTAGATATATACAAAATCTAATTTTTTGTCTAAAAGGGGCGCGCTTTTAAGAACTTATGTATCTTGAGGTGGAAAGTTAGTTGTTTTAGATTGACAATCATACTAATTAATTAGTATGTGCCATTTTCTTCAAATCTGGAGGGGTGGTCGAGTGGTTAAAGGCAGCGGACTGTAAATCCGCCCGCGTGAGCGTACGTAGGTTCGAATCCTACCCCCTCCACCATAAATGGAGAGTAGGAAAAAAGTGTTGAGTGAGTGAGTCGGTTATAAAGCGGGTGTAGCTTAGTGGTAAAGCTCCAGCCTTCCAAGCTGGCTACGAGGGTTCGATTCCCTTCACCCGCTCCAAAATGAATATTTTAATACTGGGGTAAAAAAAATGGCTAAAGCAAAATTTGAAAGAAATAAACCGCATTGTAATATCGGTACCGTTGGACACGTTGATCATGGTAAAACTACTTTAACTGCTGCAATAACAAAAGTTTTGGCAGAAGCTGGTGGAGCAGAATTTACTGATTATGCAAACATAGACAAAGCTCCTGAGGAGAGAGAGCGTGGAATTACAATTTCAACAGCTCACGTAGAATATGAAACAGAAGCAAGACACTATGCACACGTAGATTGTCCTGGTCACGCAGATTACGTAAAAAATATGATTACTGGTGCTGCACAGATGGACGGTGGTATTCTTGTTGTTAATGCTGCTGATGGACCTATGCCTCAAACAAGAGAACATATTCTTTTAGCAAGACAAGTTGGTGTTCCAGCCCTTGTTGTTTATATGAATAAAGTTGATCAAGTTGATGATAAAGAATTGATCGATTTAGTTGAAATGGAAATTAGAGAGCTTCTTACTTCATACGAGTTCCCAGGTGATACTATCCCAATCATCAAGGGTTCTGCTCTTGCTGCCTTAGAAGGCAGAGATGATGAAATAGGTAAAAATTCAATTATTGAACTTATGAAAGCTGTTGATGAGTCTATACCACAACCTTCTAGACCAATTGATCAGCCATTCCTTATGCCAGTAGAAGATGTTTTTTCAATTTCTGGAAGAGGAACTGTTGTTACAGGTCGTATTGAGCAAGGTCAAATCAAGGTAGGTGAAGAAATTGAAATCCTAGGTATAAGAGACGCTCAAAAAACTACATGTACTGGTGTAGAAATGTTCAGAAAACTTCTAGACTCAGGTGAGGCTGGTGATAACGTAGGTGTATTACTCAGAGGAACCAAGAGAGAAGAAGTTGAGCGTGGTCAAGTTCTTGCTAAACCAGGTTCAATTAAACCTCATACTAAATTTAAAGCAGAAGCTTATGTTCTAAAAAAAGAAGAAGGTGGAAGACACACTCCATTCTTCTCAAATTATAGACCACAGTTTTACTTTAGAACAACCGATGTTACTGGTACCATTAAACTTCCTGAAGGAACTGAAATGGTTATGCCAGGAGATAACATCGCAATGGAAGTTACCTTACTATCTCCAATTGCAATGGATAAAGGTTTGAAATTTGCAATCAGAGAAGGTGGTAGAACTGTTGGTGCTGGAGTCGTAGCTGAAATTATTGAATAGGTATTTGAGACCGCTCTACTAGTTTTAGCTATTTCAAAATGTTAGGAGTGTAGCTCAACTGGTAGAGCACCGGTCTCCAAAACCGGGGGCTGCGGGTTCAAGTCCTGCCACTCCTGCCACTATTTGGAAACAAAAATATGGATAATAAAAAAACATCACCTGCTCTTTTTGTCAGACAAGTAAGACAGGAATTACAAAAGGTTACATGGCCTACTAGAAGGGATACATTTATTTCTTCATTGATTGTTATTTTGCTTATTTTTTTATTTTCCCTTTTTTTTCTTTTAAGTGATCAAGTGTGGTCATTTTCAATAAAAAAAATAATAGAAATAGGTTCGGGTCTATAAGATGATAAAGTGTAGATGGTATGTTCTTCATGCTTACTCAGGCTATGAGAAAAAGGTAGCAGACAGTATAGTTGATCAAGCTGACAAACTTGGTATTTCAGATCATATAGAAGAAGTTTCTGTTCCAACTCAAAACATTGTTGAAGTAAAAAGAGGTGTTCGTATAAATACTGAAAGAAAAATTTTTCCTGGTTATATTTTAATCAAAATGAATCTAAATGATGATACTTGGCACATTATCAAAAATACTCCAAAATTATCAGGTTTTTTAGGTAATAAAGGTAAACCAGTTCCGATTAGTAATGCTGAGGCTAAGAGAATTTCTGAACAGGTGGTTGATGGTGTTGAAAAATCCAGACCAGCAGTTATGTACGATGTGGGCGAACAAGTCAAAGTTATTGATGGACCATTCGCATCTTTTAATGGAGAAATTGAACAGATTGATGAAGAAAAAGCTAGATTAAGGGTTGCAGTTTCTATATTTGGCAGATCAACACCCGTAGATTTAGAGTATTCACAAGTTGAAAAGGCGTAAAATTAGGAGTTAATATGGCAAAAGAAGTATTAGGATTAATTAAACTTCAAATTCCTGCGGGGGGTGCAAATCCTTCACCGCCAGTTGGTCCAGCATTGGGTCAAAGAGGTTTAAACATTATGGATTTCTGCAAAGCTTTTAATGATAAAACAAAAGATGTAGAAAAAGGAGCTCCAATTCCAGTTATCATAACTGCATATAAAGATAGATCTTTTGATTTCATAACTAAACTTCCGCCTGTAAGTTACTATTTAAAAAAAGCTGCAAAAATTAAAAAAGGTAATTCAACACCTGGCAGAACAATGCTTGGAAAAGTTACAATGGCAGATATTGAAAAAATTGCAAAAGATAAAATGCAGGACTTAAATGCTGTTAATCTTGAAGGTGCTGTTAACATGGTTAAAGGTTCAGCAGTTTCAATGGGCATGGAGGTTTTAAAATAGTATGAAGATTACAAAGAACAATAAAAAATTATTAGACTCAATTGATGTCTCTAAAAGTTATGAACCAATTGAAGCAATTAAAATATTAAAAGAAAATAAATATGCTAAATTTGATGAAACACTAGAAGTTGCAATAAATTTAGGAATTGATTCAAACAAAACTGATCAAGGTATTAGGGGTGTTACAAGTTTACCAAAGGGTACTGGCAAATCTATAAATGTAGCAGTTTTAGCTAAAGGTGATAAACAAAAAGAGGCTAAAGATGCTGGTGCAGATTTAGTTGGGGAAAATGATTTAATTGAAACAATTTCATCAGGAAAGATTTCTTTTGACCTTCTTATTGCTTCTCCAGATATGATGCCATCTGTTGGAAAAGTTGCAAAAATACTAGGCCCGAAGGGTTTAATGCCAAATCCTAAGCTTGGAACAGTAACACCAGATATTGCCACTGCTGTTAAGAATGCCAAAGCTGGTCAAGTCCAATTTAAAAATGACAAAGGCGGCATTGTTCACGCAGGAATTGGAAAAATGAGTTTTGATGAAAATGACCTACTAGAAAACCTAAAGTTTTTTTATTCTTCAATAAACAAGAGTAAACCTGAAACAGTAAAAGGGTCATTTATAAAAAAAGTTACCATAGCTTCAACTATGGGTGTTGGATTAGAAATTAACCTAGCAAGTCTGCGTTAACTAGTTCAACAGATAGCTTTTAAAAAAAGCTATCACCTGTCAAAGACTGCAGGGGCGTAAGCTTAATAACCTGCACAGACTGAAGCGAGTCCATTGATTAGCTTCTTGACAGGCTTGTCTTAGTTTGATGAGCAAACTTAAGACAGCTAATTTTAGGGTTAAACCTAAATAATAAACCGAGGTAAAAGTGAACCGTTCTGAAAAAAAAGATTTTGTAGAAAAACTTAAAGAGGAATTAAATTCTTCTTCTTCAGTTATTGTCGCTCATTATTCTGGTATTACTGTTGATGAAGCTGAACAGTTAAGAAAAGATATGAGGGATAATGGTGCAAAATTTAAGGTAACAAAGAACAGACTCACTAAACTTGCTTTGGAAGACACTCAGTTCAAAAATATTGCTGATTTATTTACAGGTCCTACTGCAATTGCATATTCAGACGATCCAGTAGCTCCAGCAAAAGTTGCTGTCAATTTTGAAAAGAAATTTGAGAATTTCAAAATAATTGGTGGAGGCTTTGATGGTGAGAAAATAGATAATACAAAAATCAATTTTCTTGCAACTTTGCCATCGATGGATGAATTAAGAGGTAAGATTGTTGGACTTTTATCTGCACCAGCTCAAAAAATTGCATCAATTGTAAAAGAGCCTGCAGGTAAAATGGCGAGAATGATGAGTGCTCAAAGTAAGAAACTTGAAGAGTCTAACTAGGTTTAAGAGGAGATAAAAATGGCTGATTTAAATAAAATTGTAGATGATTTATCGTCACTAACAGTCCTTGAAGCAGCAGAATTAAGCAAGTTGCTTGAAGAAAAATGGGGTGTATCAGCTGCAGCACCCGTAGCAGTTGCCGCTGCTCCAGGAGCTGGAGGAGGTGAGGCAGCAGCAGAAGAAAAATCTGAATTTGATGTTGTTCTTGCTGAAGCTGGATCAAATAAAATTGCAGTAATCAAGGAAGTTAGAACAATTACTGCTCTTGGTCTCAAAGAAGCTAAAGATTTAGTTGAAGGAGCTCCAAAGCCCCTTAAGCAGGGTGTTGCTAAAGCTGAAGCAGAAGAGATGAAAAAAGCTCTTGAAGCAGCTGGAGCAAAAGTAGAGTTAAAATAATTTATTTTAAGACCTCCATTATTGGGGGTCTTAATTAACTTTTTTAAAAAAAGGGTACATGCATGAGTCTAGACTATATTAATTCAAAAAAAATTAGAAAATCTTTTGGTAAAATTCCACTAGTTACTTCACTTCCAAACTTAGTTGAGGTTCAAAAAAGATCATATGATAATTTTTTGCAATTAAAAGTCGATCCTGAAAAAAAAGAAGATACTGGTCTTCATGCTATATTTAAATCTGTATTTCCTATTAATGATTATACTGAAAGAGCTACAGTTGATTACGTAAGCTTTGATATAGGTATTCCCAAATATGATGTTGAAGAATGCTCACAAAGAGGAATGACTTATGGCGCGCCATTATTAGTTAATTTTAGATTAATTATTTGGGATATAGATGAAATTGCAGGCACAAAATCTGTTCGAGATATAAAAGAACAAGAAGTATACATGGGAGATATTCCACTCATGACTAAAGACGCTACCTTTGTAGTAAATGGAACAGAAAGAGTTGTAGTTAGTCAAATGCACAGATCCCCTGGCGTATTTTTTGATCATGATTATGGTAAAACCCATACTAG
>VMBT01000149.1_pt1 | contig 46144 bp, 46 predicted proteins | sample 4404301 | NCBI WGS metagenome assembly VMBT01 (sample SAMN12238535, study PRJNA552566) | marine metagenome | isolation source: Coastal seawater | place: USA: coastal Georgia, Sapelo Island | collected 2008-08/2009-08 | reverse complement strand
TCATTAATTCCGGACCTATCGATATCCGTTACAAATGTTTGAACGGATTCAATCGCACTTATGTTATTGGTAAGGCTGAGAATATCTTCGTCAATTGAAGCAGAACTGTCGAAACTTGCGTCCGAACTGGTGATAATTACCTTCCTACCGAGGCTATCTTCCAGAGCTGCTGCTTGTGCCTCAATGCTTGATGCAACGATGCTCGATGTCAGGAAAATCGCGAGTGAAAATCCGATGATTATGATTACTCCGATGCTTCTAACTGGTTTTCTTTTGACATTCCGAGCACCTCTAATGACTGATTCCATGCGTAGTCATCAGTTGCAATACCATATCATAATCTCCAAAATTACTTACAATACAATGCAATAGGTTTGGAATATGTAGCCAGAAACCCTCTGATTTATCATCGATTTATCTCGATCTAAAGGGTACTCTACTGATTGCAACTTAATCAGAGGGTAGGACCTACAATAACGATGTTAGATTCATTCTGAGGTTTTTTGTTCATCTAAGAAACCTTTTGATTCTGTCCAATCGCTAACGCTCTCAAGTCGCTTTAGCCATCCTTTCGCCTCTTTGGACTTGGTCGTCCTGACTAGCCAAACTCCGCCGAACAAGGTATCCCATAGACCTAGATCTCCTCTAATCCGATACATGATGTAGTCAACTAAAGGGGGAATGAGACAAAGGAATCCGACTGCATTGAAGATTTGTGCACCTGTAGAATCTCCAAAGCCTTCAGCCATTACCACAAACAAAGCAAATATTCCGTATAGAACAAAAATTGTAGTCATACCTTTGATTGCGATGTAAATCGAGAACGGTGATTCACCTCTTGAATTAATGTAGCGGGTTCTACTAATCCAATTACCTACAGTACGATTACCGGCATAATTTGGCATAAACCAGAGATTGAAGACTATCAGTCCTAATCCGAGTATAACGAAAATTGTAGGATTGAAGAATGCTCCCCATGCTGATAGTGCAATTAGTGGAATAGACCAACCATAGGTAACTGCGAAATCGAATAATCTTCGTATGAATTTCTGGCTCTTTGTTGCTAATTCAAATCCTTCTGGTAATTCCTTTTTCACCCTAGGTGCCCTAGGTTTCTTTTCCTTAGGTGGTTTGACCTTCTTGGCTTTTTTAGATGGCTTTTTCTTTTCAACAGGAGCCGCTTTTACTGGCTCTTTTTGTGGTTTTACCACTTTTGTTTCTGGAGGTTTTTCCTCAGCCTCAATATTACTAGCTTTTTCTAATAATCCCATATTTATCCCTCATTATATTCGGTTAGGCACTGTATAGTTCACCCATTGACTGAAAGATTTTGAATCCATCAGACTGTACAAATTCATTTATCTTGTCCTCAGGTAAATCGCCAAGAACTCGATTTATCATGAGGAAGAAGTCTTTTCGAACCCCTTCATCAGCAGCCGAAGGGTCCGCACCGACTGATTGGAATAATGAAAAATCTTCAGATTCTATGAAACTGTTTACGAATTCGTCGGGCATATTGCCCAATAAGTCATTTACAACCGAGAAGAAGTCACTGAATTGATCAGTACCCTCTATTTCCTCAACTACTGATTCGGGTACTTCTTCTGGTCCTTCTTCCTCAAATTCTGATTCTGGAGCAGAGATGAGTTCAACCGTTGGTTTGATATTGCGCATTTCTGCTTGTTGTTTCTTTCGAAGTACGATAATTTCTCTATCTAATTCAGACCCGAATCTGTCTGAGAAACGATCCAGTAGAGTACCAACCTCTCCTGTAGCTATCCTATCGATGTGACCATACATTTGATCACGTTTGTCGGATGACAAGACAGGGTTCTCTTGTCTTCTTTTGGCCCAAGCAGAATTGAAGTCTTCGTCAGTATCAACGTGATTGGGGTCGGAAGTCCCATTGAATTCATCCGTGACATCAATACCGGGTGGAGGAGGAGGATTTGGTAATGGGGTTTTTTCAGATATTTCATTGCCAATATCTGATGGTTGAGTAGATGGCATAGATAGCCCAGGAGGTGGTGGTGGGAGCGGCAAATCATTCATTGATTCGTCTTCCTCAACCGTCAAGCGTACACCCCAGTGTATCGCTCTCCAATGAACCTACTATTCAATTTTCTGTGGCTGAGAGTATAGAACATTCTCGTCATGGACCGACCATTTCTCCCCATCCTTTCAGGCATAAGAAAACCGATAGAGCCTCACTAACATGGAACGTATCTCCTCTGGAACCCGAAACTTCGGTTCCTAGTAAGCTAGCTGTGACGTCATCCTGTACTAATCGAATCTCCCTCTTTTCCGAGCCAGTAAACGCTACGGATTCTAGTAATGGGTTGAATGGATTATATCCATCGGGGTCTAACCTTTCAAAGGGAATTTCAGTTACCCGTAGACCACATTTGCCATGTAAACTTCCTAGATGTCTGATTACCCGTTTTATATCCACAGTTACATTTTCGTCAGTTTCGCCTGCAGTACCAAGAACTACCGATTTATCTTGTTTGACTAACTCCCAAAAAATTGGTGTTTCTTTACCGAATACGGCTAGATTAGAATCAGATGCTAGTCTCTCTATTCTTTCATCTGAAAGCACAGATTCTGCTAATGAAGTGATTTTATTTTTACTAGTCCCACGTTGTGACCCATTGACTATGTTTTTGTTTAACAACTCATAGAATTCATCTAAGATTTGTCTATACCCTCCGGACTTATTGCCAATAACTCTCAATTTCTCGATAACACTCTTAGTACCGATTTCGATTCTATTTCGCCATCCACTATCAGGTCCCGTTAGAATTGTGTTTACCTCCAGACCCTCTCCGCGTATGTAAGATACTATTTCTCTGCGAGCGTTTGAGTCTAGACCCATTAAATTTGGATCCCTTACATGGATGTGAAAGCCACGATGACCAGAAAAAGTGAATTGGGCAAATTCTCTTTTCATGTCAAATTCGGGTTCTAGAAAATCATTCCACAGACTCCATGCTTGTTCTTGAATTAGTTCAATCATTGATGGAAAATCTGCATCCGAAACCCCAGGCAAATGGTCACCATCGAGATCGAAGATTAGATCTGCACCCAACCAATCTTTGTCTGCCATTTTACGTTCCATCGGTTTTCGGTAGTATGCGGTGCTATGGAATGAAGAATGTGGACCCCTTTGTTGAAGGTAAGAAAGTAAAGAGTCTTCCGAAGTAAATCCACGATGGCGGTCAACTGGTTTGTCCCCCCATTGAATGAACATCCATTCTCTATTTCTTAACCTAGGAGGAGTCCACAAATCTGATGCGGATAAGCTAGCATAGTATCTAGAGAAGCGAAGCGCGAACCTACTCCATCCTCCGGACATAATAAATCGAAGACGAAGGAGGCTGATGAACTCAACGCTGAGATAGTATCAATCGAGATCCAATGCTTGAACTTCTTTACCTTCAGTTGATGGTGCCGCTCCGGTTTTTTCTATGTAAGCTTCCAGACATAAATATTCACCATCAAGTACAATTGCCTCACCGAAAGTAAGGGCCTTGCCAGTTACTGCACATACCGGACCTAATTGACCTGAAGCTGTGGACAGTTTGGAGGAGTCTGGCATATTCCTATGGGAGTGGAATTGCTTCTTGATACTTACTTAGAATCTGATTGCTTAATACAAGTCATTTTTTACTAGATGGAAATGCCATAAGTCATGAAAACAGATGAAATCCATATACGGATAGGACATTCTCCAGACCCCGATGATGCCTTCATGTTCCACGCTCTCACAACTGGTGCCATCAAAACACCGGGAAGAAACTACGAACATGTCTTATTGGATATTCAAACTTTGAACGAGAAAGCCCTTAATTCTGAGTACGAAATATCCGCCGTTAGTATCCATTCCTTCCCAAAAATTATTGAAAACTACGCATTAATGAATTGCGGTGCATCCATGGGGGAAGGCTATGGCCCGATGTTGATTGGTAATGAGCAGTTAACAATCGAAGAAGGAAAACAAAGGACAATCGCAATTCCAGGATTAGACACCTCTGCATACCTAGCACTTAGATTAGCATGGGGAGATGTCAAAGTAGAGGTCCTCCCTTTCGATGAAATATTACCCTCCGTGGCCCAGGGAAAACATGATGTCGGTTTGATAATACATGAAGGTCAACTAACTTGGAAAGATGAGGGTGTATATTTGATTCAAGATCTAGGGGTTTGGTGGAATGAAAAAACCGGTTTGCCCTTGCCATTAGGTGGAAATGTAGTTCGTCGGGACCTAGGGGAAGAACTCTGTAATGCCTTAGCTAATGATGTCAAATTATCAATAGAACATTCACTAAAGAATCCAGATACTGCATTGGAATTTGCCAAATTATGGGGCAGAGGAATTGATGATGATACTAATCGAGAATTCGTACAGATGTACGTCAATTCTCGCACTATCGATTATGGCCCAGAAGGTAGGGCTGCGGTCAGGTTATTCCTGAAGGAAGGACAAAAACTCGGTTTGGTAGATGAACATCTAGACACCAATGCAATAGAGTTTATTGGGGCTGAAGAATATGAGTGAAAACATACCCGAACGATCCGAATTTGATTCTGTAGATCCCGCACCACCTAGTAGTGAACGTAGTGTCGTCGATCTACGAAACGTCCTCTGTGATGAGGATGAAAAAATGTTCCAAAGAATGAGAGCACTTTTCGCGCTTCGTAACATTGGAGGAAAGGATTCAGTTGATGCATTGGCGGCAGCCTATGAATCAGAATCAGCTTTATTGAAACATGAAATTGCTTACGTAATGGGGCAGATGCAGGACTCACATGCTGTGCCGCATTTAATCGAACGATTAGAAGACAGGGAAGAAGATGTGATGGTCCGACATGAAGCAGCCGAGGCACTGGGTGCAATCGGCGATAGGACAGCCTTAGATGTGCTGGAAAAATTCGTAGACGACGAGGAAGTCGTAATCGCAGAATCTTGTGAAGTAGCACTTGATTTACTGGAGTGGGTAGCAAGTAAGAGATTGGATTATTCCGATTAATCAGGATAATTTAGCCCAAAGCGGCTCTCTGTCCATCTTACAAACTTCTCTTAGGAACAATAGCAAGCCTTCGGTGGATTTACCATCTAGAGTATTCCTTACCTCGTTATCGAAATAATACTCCATTCTTTCTTCCTCGATTCCAGTTTGAATGGATGAATTACGTATAACTCGATTCTTCCAATCAGATTCAGTATTGAACTTGTCATAATTTCCTGTTAAATCTTGATGAATCTCAGATATACTCTCGATTGGAGCGTCTCTTCTACATGCAAACACACCAAAAACCATCGGGAGGCCTGTAACTTTGGTCCATTCCCCTCCTAGGTCTAGACAGACTAATTCAGGATACTGTGAGGCAGCGGCAAGGGCTCTATCGCCGATTAATAAGGCCCCATCACATAATTCAAGCATAGATTTCAAATCAGGTCCCGTTTCTAGGGTTTTTGGGTCGAGACCTCTGTGCTTTAACAGCCAGTGGAGAAGAACCTTAGAAGTCGATGAATCAGATGGTAATGCGATGTCCCGCATTTGATCTAAATCCCTAGACCCAAATAGAATCACAGATCCTACAGCACCCATGGCTACTATTCCTAGGTCTGGAACCAACATCAATTCATCATAATGTTTTGCAAAATCTGCGGCGGGTATTGGTGCAGTTAAACAGTCCTTACGAAGGACGTGTCCGGTTAACCATGCAGGAGGAGCAGCTAACACAGACCATCGCTTGTCTAATCCAAAAAATAACGGATCACAATTTGTAAATGCTACACGACCAACTACGCTAGTCCAAGACATTTACATCACCTAATTTAGTACTGGTAAAGCATAATTCTCATCTTTATTTGGATATATGACTTCGAATTTGGAGTAAATAGAATTTCTTCTAACAGATAACTGGTTAGTGTCTTCTATTAATTGTACTAAATCATTAACCTGAGAATCGAGTGGAGTAGTACTGCCAGCGGCATGCATAATTTCCTCATGCCCTACCGTACCATCAATATCATCTGCTCCGGAAACTAATGCCATCTGAGCAACTGAGTCACCTATATTCATGCGATATGCTTTGATATGAGGTATATTATCCAACATTAACCGTGAAATTGCTATAGTGCGTAAGATTTCATTGGAGGTTGCTAATTGAGCCTCGGGTAGTCTCGTGAAATCTGGTAAAAATGGGTACGGGACAAAACACTGGAATCCATTTGTTTCATCTTGAAGTTCTCTTAGTAATTCTAAATGTGTAATCCGGTCTTCAATAGATTCAATCGTTCCAAATAGCATGGTACAATTTGTTGGAATACCTAATTTGTGTGCTTCACGATGTATGTCTAGGTATTCTTTACTGGTCTCTTTTCCTCGACAAATCCTGTCTCGAATCCTATCCACTAGTATTTCTGCACCACCACCTGGAATCGAATCTAAACCTGCAGTTTGCAATTTGCTCAAAGTCTCTTTGACTGATATATTGGATCTTTTCGCGAGGTGTTTTATCTCTACCGCTGTTAGTGACTTAATATGGATTTGAGGATATATCTTCTTAGTGCTGCTGTACAATTTTTGATAATGCTCAATTGTCCAAGTGGGATGTAATCCACCTACTGAATGGACCTCATCTATTTTGTCAGACAAAGGCTCGATTCTGTGTAGGTATTCCTCAACACTCACCTCATATGCATCAGAATGTCTTGGGCCTTTTCTAAAAGCGCAAAATCTGCATGCCAAGACACAAATATTTGTTGTATTAATATGAAGATTTTGATTAAAAAATATTTGATTGTCAAAACGAGATCGTTTGACTAAATTTGCTAGTGCAAAAATAGCGTTAATATCTGGTTGTCCGTATACCTGAAGTGCTTGTTCTCTGCTAATTCTCCCGTCGTGAATTAGTGAGTTTAATGCCTCTGAAAGGACTGGATTGGTAGAAACTGAAGTGGGGATTTCCATTGATTGGAGAATACCTCTCCAATCTTCATGCCCCCCGAGAGGTGCGTTGGTCTCAAGCAAGGTCCCTTTCACGATACCCGCCAAGAATTCGACCATATTCAATCCATCTGTAGTTTGATGAAAACTCTAGACTGGAAATCATCAAAGGCCCTTTTGTTTAGCGTGTAAGCGTGGAAGGATTAGAAGCCTCAGTTCAAAGCTTACAAGATACGGCAAAGAATTGCCGGAAATCTATAGTCAATATGATTCACAAAGCGGGTGCCGGCCATCCAGGAGGTTCATTATCTGCTATTGACTTAATTGTGGGGCTTTATGGAACACAACTCAGGGTGGATAGCCAAAAACCAGATTCCGAAGATAGAGATAGATTCATCATGAGCAAGGGTCATGCATCACCAGCAGTGTATGCTATTCTGAAAGAAAAGAACATTCTTAGTCAGACAGATTTGGATGGTTTCAGAAACTTAGGGTCTGTCTGCCAAGGTCATGTGGACATGAAATGGACTGATGGAGTCGATTTTTCAGCTGGTAGTTTGGGGATGGGGCTTTCATTCGGAATAGGAACTGCTTTTGCTGCAAAAATGGATGATTTAGATTACCAAACTTGGGTGATGTTAGGGGATGGAGAAACTCAAGAGGGGCAAATTTGGGAGGCTTTTATGGCAGCCAGTTATCACAATTTAGATAATCTACATGTAATAATAGATAGGAATAGGATACAGAATGATGATTTCGTCAATGTCCAAATGGAAATTGGAGATATTGCTGGTAAGGTTGAGGCTTTTGGCTGGTCCGTCAGAGAGATAGATGGCCACGATATGCAAGAAATTGTGGATGCATTACAGTGGTCTAGTGAAACGCCAGGTCCATGTGCTATAGTAGCACATACTGTGAAGGGAAAGGGAGTATCCTTCATGGAAGATAATCCATCATTCCACGGAAAAGCGCCGAATAATGAGGAATTGAAATTAGCAATGGAGGAATTAGAATGAGTGCTCCGTCATCTGGAGGAGCCAGTCGAGATGGTTACGGAACTGCTCTTCTGAACTTGGCATCCGATCCAAGGGTAGTCGTTATAGAAGCAGATCTAGGTAAATCTACCAAATCTTGCCTATTTCGCGAAAAGTTCCCTGAGCGAACGATATCATTGGGAATTGCAGAGCAAAATATGGTACTCGTCGCGGCAGGTTTAGCGTCTTGTGGTAAAGTACCCTTTGCTAGCACATTTGCGATTTTCACAGAAAGAGCCTTTGAACAAGTAAGAAATGGGTTGGCGAGACCAGGTCTCGTCGCTCACATATGTGGAAGTCATGGAGGGATTCACACCGGCACCGACGGGAGTAGTGCGCAATCTATTGAGGATTTAGCCCTCTATAGAACAATTCCCGGAATGACAGTAATGCACCCCAGTGATGATCTATCGGCTACAGAATTGACTGAGCAATTACTCAATCATCCAAGTCCATCATATACACGAACAGCAAGAAACAAGACACCGCGGATTTACGATGAAAACACGGTCAAATCAATAGAAATAGGAAAAGGATCTGTGTTGAAGGATGGGGATGATGTCGCAATCATAGCAATCGGAGTAATGGTTCACAAGGCTCTTCAAGCGGCAGAAAATTTAGCTTCTGAAGGAATTCAAGCAACTGTGGTGGATATGCACACAATAAAGCCGTTGGACACAGAACTACTGGATAGACTATCCCAAACAGTATCTGGAATAGTTACCGTGGAAGATCATTCCGTGATCGGTGGATTAGGTTCAGCAGTCAGCGAATACCTTAGTGAAAACAAGCCAACAAAAATTCGCAAAATCGGTGTGGATGATAGGTTTGGTGAAAGCGGTGATAGCGAGGAACTACTAGACTTAGTGGGTCTTACAATAGAATCGATAGAAACCTCCTCTAAATCACTACTCTAGTTTAGTAGATTTTCTCCACAAGATTGGGTTTGATTCAAGAATAATAGGTAATCGGGGTTAGACTGTGTCGTCTCTAGATGAGGTCAAAGACCTACTTGACGGAACACTCGACCCTGAGAGCTTGGATGATAATCCCGAGCTTTACGAAATGGCTGAATCAATCTATGGAAGAGAAGTTTTGGAACAAATGGGTGTTGAGGCACCAGAACGACCTACCGAAACAATAGTACAACCAAATGGCGATGCTAAACATGAGGTCCAAATGCCAACTTTACCCCCTCCTGCGATCGAAGAAATACCTCCTCCTGCTAAATCAAGAAGGTGGCTATTGTTCATAATTTCTGCAATTTCTATTTCTTTAGTTGTTACAAATATAGCAATTGGTATTGGCTACGGATCTTACATTCCACTCTGTGATGAGCCAGATAGTGAAACCTTCTGTGAAGATAAGTTAATTCTCAGTGAAATCGTAAACTATGAATCCCCTGATTCTTGGTCTGAGCCAATGGAAATCGAAATTGTTGAGGCAGGCATACTCGCTTTCTTGACTGTAATTATGATATTCTCCCTTCGGAAAAAGTAGCATCTAATACATCCTTGCTAGATGTTGTTTCTTAGTAGTCATGCGACCTGTAACTGCACAAGGGATAGGTTCGCTGAAGGGTTCAATACAATCACCTAGGAAAGTGAGACCAGTGGCCTTTTCTAAAATTTCAGCATCAGAGTCATTACCATCAAAAGCCAACTGGTAGACTTTACCATCTTCTAACGGTTGAAGCAATTTCCAACCAGTCTCGTTTTGTTCTATTCCAGGGAAATCAAGAACTAAATTTTCCATGTGGTCTGCTGCTCGACTACGGAGTTCGGTTTCAATCTCCTTCAAGGATGTAGATACGACACCAATGAGATCATTGGAATCATGACTTTCTTTTCCCCCAGTTCTTTTTGTTAATACAAAATTACCAGATTTTAGATCTCTAGGCCCTAATTCAATTCTTATAGGAACACCTTTGATTTCCCAATCATAATGTTTAGCTCCAGGACGAATATCTCTGTCGTCTACTTTGACTCGATATCCTGCAGATTTAATAGACTCAGCCATTTTATTGATTGTTGGTATTACTTCTTCATCAAGATGTTGAGCCACAGGCATTAGGATTATTTGGAGAGGGGCTATTTTCGGGGGGAAAATTAGTCCAGCATCATCACCATGCATTCCGACCACAGCACCTAACATTCGTTCGGACATTCCGAATGTAGTTTGATGACAATACTGAATTTTCCCCTCTTGATCTTCATATTTTAGATCAAAAGCCCTAGCCCATTGGTCCTTGTAGTGATGATACGTGGCAACCTGGAGAGTTCTACCATTAGGCATTACCACATCTACGGCATTTGAGTACCAAGCACCAGGGAATGTATCCCAAATGGGCCTCTTGGATACTATTGCTGGGAAGCAGAGATCATGCAGTAGGTTTTGTACGATTACAGCATCCTCTTCTATCTGAGCATCGGCTCCTGCCTGATTCTTATGCGCCGTGTGAGCCTCAAAGAAATGGATCTCTCTAACACGGATAAATGACCTTGTTTGTTTGGTCTCATAGCGGAATGTGTTTACAATTTGAAACGTCTTAAGCGGCAAATCTCCGTGGGACCGTACCCATAATGGGAACATCGTATACATTGGAGTTTCACTGGTTGGCCTAAGGAACATTGGTAATTCTAACTCATTTTCACCAGCGTGTTTTACCCAATACACTTCTTTCTTGAATCCTGCGTCTTCTTCATCTAATCTCAGTTCTTCTGGATTTACTCCTTCTTCTCTGGCTTTTTTCAACAAAGAAACTAACCTATTTTCTTTCTCCAGTAAATCTTCCGGAACAAGCAATGGGAAATTGTATTCTTCATGATTGGTACGCTCCATCTCCGCTCTGGTTAGCCCATCAATTAGCATCATTGCCTTCCAGCCGTAAGGCTTCCAGACATCCATACCTTTGATTGGATATCTCTTGTCGACGAGGTCTGCAATTTCGACAATTGCGGGGTACCAATTATTGAAATCGGCCTTTTCAGGAATTCCCCTCTTGGCCTTGTCAGGACTCACCATGATTACCCTCGCTAGCAATAATCGCTTGAATGTGACGATGCAAGAGGACTCAATTAGTGGAGATTATTTCTTCTATTGACTTGACTAGTGAGTAATCATCTTCTATCTCATCTATTCTACCATCATCGTAAACTATTCTAGCTCTAAGTTCACCAGGTTCGTTCATTTCTTCCATTAAGTTAGCTATGACGGCGTTGACTCCGTATCGATTAATTTGGGCCTTTGCTCTTTCAATGAGAGTGTCAACATCTACATTAGATTCTAGTTTGAAACCAATACGAATTGAGTCTCCGACTAACCCACTTAATTCTGCGATATGTTTCCTTCCTGGATGCAGGGTTAGTTGCCAATTATCTTGACCACTCGGTTTCTTTCCTTCCTCTGCGTCCGCGAAATAATCCAGTACTGCTGCTGCATGAATCCAAATATCTGGCTGAGTATCTTTGGCTACTTGGGTGCATAAACCTAGCATACCATCAGGGGACCCATCTCTGTATACGTTAGGGATGGGGAATGTAGGATTGGCTGAGGTTTTGCCTGCGATACAAATGACATTGTGACCCATCCGATACAGATATTCCGCAATTAACCAGCCAGTCCTACCTGATGAGGCATTTTGTATCGCTCTTACATCATCAATAGGAGCTCTGTTAGCCCCCAATGTAATCGCTACTTTTTTCGATGAGGGAGTGGAATTTACGATATGACAAACATCGGCAACAATAGATACTACATCTGGTTGTTTCAGTTTCCCTTCGTCGACCTTGTTTAATATTACATGACTACCTTCTTTTTGCAATGCATCTAACAAATCGGTTGTCACAGGATCATCGAATAAATCAGTATGCATAGATGGTACGAAACAGAGTTTAGAGTTCTGACCTCTGCCGGCAGAGAGAGCCATCATCAGGGGAGAATCCATGATTCCATGGATGTGCTTGGAGATTGTGGTCCTTGTCGCAGGTGCGATTAGAGTCACATCGAAACCATCCAACTGGGACATTTTCGAATTCCATCCATGATGTACTGTTGTGTCGGAACCCCAACTAACCGCAAGTGGAGTAATTATCTTGGTTGCTTCCTCACTCATAATTACAGTCAAATCAGCTTGATGCCTACGTAACTCCCTCGCCAATTTAACCGACTCAACTGCTGCTATTCCGCCGGATATAGCCAAAAGTACTCGTTTGCCTAGCAAAGCATTGCTTTGGATGGCGACGCCGGTGTCTTTTGTCACGGGTAATACGAGTAGGCCGTGGTTCAAGAGTGCGTCGCCGACCGTTGGAGTCTTAGATGACAATACATTCGAAAAATCGTGAGTGAAATAGCGGCTGATGACTTAAGGAGAAGGTTAACGACTTTTGCTAGCTTGAATTTACTCATTTTTGCTCTAATTTTAGTATCCATTGCTAGCAATGGAAACGACATCTTTGTAGGATTTATACTTGGTTTTGGTTTACTATTGATATTTTATGGTATCACGGTAATTATAGGATTTTATCAAATGAAAGACAATTACGACGTAAGATTTGGAAATCTGGAACAATTCATTTCTGTTATTTTCTTAGTTATCGGGGTAATCCAAACTATAGTCGGATTCCTAGCAACCGAACTATTCCTATCTACTCAGGGAATCTTGTTAATTTTGCTAGGTAATTCGTCCCGGAGAAGACAAGCATCTCTTAAAAATCCTCAATTTATACAGTGGTACTATCAAGAAAATAATTCTGATCTAAATTTGAGACAAGAAGAGGTATACGCTTCCTGTCCACATTGTAGTAGCCTATTGGCCGTTATCCCCAGTTTATTGGGGCCTCAAGATCGTTGCCCTAATTGTGAGTGCCTACTTGTAAATTTGAAAGAGGAAGAATAACTCAATACCTCTCAAGTGCTGTTGCTATTCCCATGCCACCGCCAATACACATCGTCGCTATTGCCTTGTTTTGTCCTGTACGCACGAGCAATGAAGCGGCCTTACATGTAATTCTAGAACCAGAGGCTCCCAAAGGGTGCCCCAGTGATATCGCACCACCGTCAATATTGACCTTGTCGATGTCAATACCTAATTCATCAATACATGCTATACTTTGAGAGGAAAACGCTTCATTAAGTTCCCAAATATCTACATCATCTACAGACCAACCTGCCCGTTTGAGACACTTTTGGGATGCAGCAATGGGGCCTAATCCCATTAGTTCAGGAGGGCATCCCGTTACGGCAGTTGAGACTATTTTCGCAATAGGGGCCATATTATTCTCTATGGCAAATTTTTCACTACAAACTATCGCGAATGTGACACCATCCGTTAATGGTGATGAGGTCGCAGCGGTTACAGTTCCTGATTCTTTAAACACGGGATTCAATCTAGCCATTGATTCAAGATTGCTAGAGGCTCTAACACATCCGTCGGTTTCAATTATAACTCCATCATGGACTATCGGACTGATTTCAGTATCAAAATACCCTTCTAATTGGGCGTTATGAGATTTCTGATGGGAAATGAGTGCGAATTCTTCTTGTCGAATGCGACTAATGGAGTAGCTTTCAGCAACATTTTCTGCCGTAATTCCCATATTGATGTAAGCCTGGGGATATGATTCTTCCAATCCTGGGTGTGGCGACCAATTGAACCCTCTCCTCTTTACTCTCGACATTGACTCCATGCCTCCGACGAGGAAGCAATCACCAGATCCACTAGATATCTTACTTGTGGCGACATGGATTGCCTCCATAGAAGAACCACAAAGTCTGTTGAAGGTGGCGCCTGGTACGGTTTCTGGCAACCCGCTCAGAAAACAAACTAGCCTTGCTACATTGTACCCTTGCTCACCTTCGGGATAGGCGCATCCTAGTAGTAGGTCATCGATTAGATTGATGTCGAAATTATTTCTAGAAAGTAATGCTCTAGCAACCTGTCCGGCCATTTCATCAGGTCTAACGTCCTTGAGTTCCCCTTTGTGTGCTCTATGAAAGGGGGAACGCATCCAATCTACGATAACTGCTGTCACAGCACTCGGTCAACTATTTGCCCAATAACTATTGAGATTGTGGCATAACCAATGTGGTGATTACACCGGCGGGTTCTTGAAAGGAGGGTAAGTCGCCAGATTCAATGATACGAGAATGCTCCAAACACGGATTCTATGCTGATGACCACCTCTGTCCCGCGTGTAATGAAGAAGGCAGATTCATCATGAGGACTGGCGAGAGAAATAGCCTAGCGAGAAAACTAGCGTTAGTTCTCCGGCACGCACCAGAAAAATTTGATCTGGAAATGGATATTAATGGGTGGATTGACATTAAAGACATCATTAGGCAATTCAAAAAAGGTAACAAAAGATTTCATTGGCTAAGGCCACATCATTTTACAGCCATAGCAGAGACTGATCCTAAAGGGAGATATGAAGTAAGGGGAAATACAATTCGCGCAACTTACGGACACACAGTCGAAATAGAACTCGACTTACCAACAGATAACATTCCAGATGCACTTTATTTCCCATGTGACCCTGAACAAGCAGAGAATCTACTAGAAGTTGGAATTTCACCAAGCGGTAGGGCTCATGTTCATCTTTCAGCAACTATCAGGAATGCTGCAGAAGCCGGTCATGTTCACTTCAAACTACCAACAATCCTAGAAGTTGATACCGCTCAAATGTACGCTGCAGGGGAAACAATTTGGCATGCAGGAGTGACAGTTTACCTGACTGAAAATGTTCCTGCACAATACCTGACTGTAGTGGATAACGAAGACCCAGAATATGTTTTGGCCCGAGCACGTTGGGTGGAAGAAGAGTAACTTTACTGGTACTCACCGCACAATGGGCAGAAGCCTAAGTCAGCGGTTAATTCTGCTTCGCAATTATTGCATATACCAGAAATTGAGGCAACAGGCTTTACTTCATCCTCGTTAACAGGCCGTACGGGTTTGTCACGGTCCACGAATGGATTAGCAACAGCCTGCTGTACATTGACTAATTGTTTGAAGTTAATACATTCTTGAATAGCACTTTGAATACGATTAGTAGTTCTTAATCTATCATCATCCGACTCTATCTTCTCAGCGTCAGCTAATCTGCTTTGGAGCCAACGTTGGAATCTGTCGAGGTCGCCTTCAGCGCTCATGATGCTGCGAAAGGCAGGTGGGCAATGAATCTGACTTAACTTGAACATGACAAGTTATACTGCCTAAGCGGATAACACAAAATGCCATGTCCCCTTCCCGGGAATGAAAAGCATGGCTCACATTCTAATGAAATTTGGAGGTGGTCTTATCACTACTAAATCGAAAATGAAGACTGTAGATCAAGAATCTATAGAAAAACTCTCAAAAATGGTATTTGATCTCAATTCACTCGGTCACAAAGTTACTATTGTACATGGAGCCGGTTCTTTTGGTCACCTGAAAGCAAAAGAATGGAAGATTGCTGAGGGTGCTATTGCAGATATTTTACAACAGCAAAAACAGGCTGTAAAATCCATCAGAATGGATATGTTAGAATTAAATCGTGCAATTATATCTTCATTGGATAATCAAAACATCAGAACAACTAGTTTCCCACCCTCTGATTGGGCAACAGAAGTTGGGCCTGATTTCTTAGGTGATTTATCCGCTATCACAAGTTGTAATGATAATGTCGTACCGATTACATTCGGTGATGTAGTAGATTGTAAAGAGCCAAAATTATTCGGTATTTTGTCTGGCGATGATTTAATGGTAAGGATTGGAAATGAAATACCCGATATTTCTCATTGCATATTTCTCTTAGGAGATACGGAAGGATTACTCTCAGCTCCACCTAACGACCCGAATGCTACATTGATCGAAGTCTGGGATAAGAGTAAACCAATTTTTGCCAATCATGACAAAAATCAAGACGTCACGGGTGGGATTTTCCTCAAATTACAATCAGCTTCTATGATTTGCGATCTGGTGCCAAATGTTTGGTTTATTGATGGGAGAGAACCAGGTAGAGTTCTAGAATTACTAGAAACTGGTACGACTCGAGGAACTCAAATTGTCCCTTGATGTTAATTTACCACTCTACCAATCCATTTCGATTATAGGATTAATGCCCTCCAATTAGAACGATTGACATGGTGGATACATCAACTCCCTTAGATGGACTCGACGCTTCTCAAGCAGAAATGATGGATGAATTGGTACTCTGCTTGGATACTGACGATAATGTAATTGAAAGTTCAAGTAAACTTACAACACACTATGGTGAAGGTTCACTCCATAGAGCCTTTAGTGTCCTAATTTTTGATAGCGAAGGTAAGTTATTAGTTCAACAAAGATCTTCCGATAAAATAACCTTCCCAGCCGTTTGGGCGAATTCATGTTGTAGTCATCCGTTAGATATTGTTGGCGAAAATGGCGACCCTATTGAGGGAGTTATAGAAGCTGCACGAAGGAAATTGGACCAAGAATTAGGTATCGAGAGAAAAGTAACGAACAACTGGGAGTTTAATCACATTGGTAGATTTGAATACAAATCTCGTTGGGATGCAGAATGGATAGAGCATGAAATCGATCATGTGCTCATAGTACAAGCAGACTGTGAGGTCAATTTCAATAGAAATGAAATTCAAGCCGTTGACTGGTTGAGCAAAGAATCATTAACTCAAATGATGGAAAGAAAGGGTCGATGGAAAAGCCAACTAATTGCTCCTTGGTTTGAGGCTATTTATCACAATTTCCTGAATTCTGGAAATTTTTCTATCGATGGTATTATCTCAAACAAATCACCAGAAATCATTAGGTGTGGTGATTTGCCAGTTAGACATCCAGAAAATTCTGCAAGTAATGTCTTAGCGGCGTTGGGAGAACATAGAGAGATTGTTGAAAAAATTATCAACGAAAATCTCTCAAAAATTCAACAAGACAGACTCAGAGGAGCTATGTCACATCTTTTCACAGGAGGTGGGAAAAGATTACGCGCGATCATGCCTAGACTAGTAGGTGAGGCTGTCGGAAATGGCCACCAAGGGCATTATACCCTAGGTGCTTGCATCGAAATCATACACAACTTTACTTTGGTACATGACGATATTATGGACCAAGACCCTATTCGCAGAGGACTGGATGCCGTTCATGTGGCTTATGATGACCCCACTGCAATAAACGCTGGAGATGCAATGTTAGCACTCGGGTTTGAAATGCTTGCAGACAGTGAACACATAGATGATTCTCAACTAAGGCACGTCGTTAGTGCAATTGGACAGATGGTACGTAATGTCGCAGAAGGTCAGCAAGAAGATTTCGAATTTGAGGATAGAGAATCCGTTTCTGAAGCAGAATACATTTCCATGATTGCAGGTAAAACAAGTGCAATGTTTGAAACATGTGCCGAGACAGGTGCTATTCTCGCCGACGCGGATACCGAGACCGTCAACAATATGGCTAATTGGGGGCTAAATTTGGGCCTTTGCTTCCAAATTATGGATGATTATATTGACATGACTAGTGATACCGAAACATTAGGAAAACCTGCAGGCAGCGATATAGTACAAGGAAAGCGTACCTTGATCGCTATTCATGCTTTAGAAAGCGGTGCAGATTTACCAACTTTCAAGAAGTTATTTGGTACAGAATCGACTGATAACTCTGAACTATCTACCGCTGTCCAAGAATTAAGAAATAATGGCTCAATTCAATATGCGTTGGATAGGGCTATGGAACATCATAGAATAGCACATGATTGCTTAGACAAACTAGAACAGACAGACGCTGTCAATCTTCTAAGAGATATGACAGATTTCCAATTGGTAAGAATCAATTGATCAATCAGTGTAATTCGCTTCACTAGGAACTTCAGCCTTGAGGCCTTTTCTTTCCCTAATTTCACCAACAGTCTTCTCGAATAGAGATGGCGGAAGCATTTCGAAACCAGCATTTTCGGTATTCCATACTGCTCGACCTTGGCTAGCAGCTCGGATGTCGTTAGAGAATCCGAATGTCTCCGCTACCGGCATTTTCCCAATTACAGAGGCTGTTCCGCCGTCTACGGGCATATCTTCTATGATACCTCTACGGTTGGTAACCTCACGTGTAACTCCACCGATAACATCGTTAGGAGCGTCTACACGAATGTTCTGCATAGGCTCAAGAATAACCGGCCTTGACCTGATTAGAGCACCTCTGCAGGCATTTCTGACAGCAGGTATAGTTTGGGCTGGGCCTCTGTGGATAGCGTCTTCGTGTAATTTAGCATCAACTAATCTCATCATTACCCCCATCATTGGTTCTTCGGCAACTGGGCCTTTCTTACAGACTTCATTGAATCCTTCAATGATTAGTTCACGAGTCTCGTGTAGGTTCTGAATACCCTTAGTATCGTTGACCAATACATTGGTTCCATGAATTGCGTATATTTTTCTCATCAGGTCTTTTTCCATACCATATTCTGCGAATTTATCTCCAACTTGTTTTGCATCTTTGTTACGGACCGTACCATCACCAAATACTCCTTCCCGGAGAGCTTGGATGACCTCCCCAGGGAGTGGTTCGGCCTCAATGTAGAATCTATTGTGACGGTTAGGTGACTTTCCTTCGAATGCACGACCGCCGTTGTTTGATTCAATTGATTCTCTGTAGACAACAATTGGTTCGCTAACTTTGACCTTAATTCCTTGCTCTTCTTCCAGTCTGTACACAGTAATTTCTAGATGTAATTCTCCCATACCTGCAAGCAAAGCCTCACCGGTCTCTTGATTGGTGAAAACCTGTAGGGAAGCATCAGACTTAGCTAAACCACGGAGAGCATCGATGAATTTTGGCAGGTCTTTCATTGCCTTTGGTTCAACAGCTACTGTTACAACGGGTTCGGAATAGTGGCGTATTGCTTCGAATGGTTCTGCATCCTTATCACGGGAGATGGTGACTCCAGCGGCCGCACTCCTGATTCCAGTAATTGCGGCGATGTTTCCAGCGCTTACAGATGGAACCTGTATTCGATCTCCGCCGACCATCATTGCTACTTGCTGTACTCTTTCGGCCTTGCCGGCTCCAATTGCCCATAGTGATTCTCCATGTTTGATGGAACCCGAATAGACACGGCCTACCGCTACTTCTCCTGCATGTGGATCCATCCATATTTTCGTGATCATTAATGATAGGGGGCCTTCGGCGTCACACTCCATCATTGCTTTACCTTCTGGAGTCTCTAGGTCTCCTTGCCAAATGTTTGGAATACGGTACTTCTGGGACACTACCGGAGAAGGTAGGGTCTCTACTGCCATATCTAACAGAACTTGGTGGACCGGGGCTTTCTTTGCTAGACCCTTCTGGTCATCAGCGGCACAATGTTCGAATATATCCTTGAAATTAAGTCCGGATTTTTGCATGTATGGAACAGACATACCCCAATTGTAGTATGCAGATCCAAAAGCTACTGTCCCGTTCTGGACTGAAACTTGCCACTCTTTTCTGACATCTTCAGGGGCGAAGGTCTGAATCAATTTGTTTACCTTAACAATAACTTTCTCAAATCTAGCCATCATTTCCGGGCCATCAATTTGCAATTCATTGATCAGTCTATCGACCTTGTTGATGAATAGAACAGGGCGTACCTTTTCCTTCAAAGCCTGACGGACAACCGTTTCAGTTTGTGGCATTGTACCTTCTACAGCGCAGGCGAGAATTATACAACCATCAACAGCTCTCATGGCACGTGTAACGTCGCCTCCGAAGTCGACGTGACCTGGGGTATCGATGAGGTTGATCAGATAATCTTCATCGCCTACTTTGTGAACCATGGATGCACTAGCCGCGTTGATTGTAATTCCTCTAGCGCTTTCTTGTTCATCGAAATCCAATACTCGAGATTTTCCGGCAAGATCTTCTGACATCATGCCTGCTCCAGCAATCAAGTTATCAGAAAGAGTAGTCTTTCCGTGATCAATGTGAGCTGCTATCGCTAGATTCCTTATTTTGTCTCGCTTGTGCATGACTTCGGTAGCCCTTGCAATATTGTCTTCCTTACGACCCATTCTGTCAACCTCTGGATGGCCCAGCGACCTGACATCGGTTCATAAAGCCGATTGTATCACTACGTGATACAGGTCTCGATGATGACCTGAGAAATAATTGAAGATCATCTAGCAGATGCTGCGATGCGCTCTATCTCGTCTTTCTTGCCAACGGCGAACGAAGCAACATCCCCCGCCGCTGCTTTATTCAGTTCAGAAATGATTCCCTGAGTAAGTGTACGTGTACTCTTAGCAGTAGCTGATGCGCATCCCTTTGATAGGTTCCGAAGAGCGACATCCAATCTGCGGCTTGGAGAAGAATCGACTGCTTTGGGTTGACTTACAGCACCGAATTTGATTCTGGTGGTTTCTTCACAAGGGGCTGAATTGACGATTGCGTCAATGAAGTGTTGAAGGGGATTTTCGCCGGTGCGTTCGGCAATATTATCTAGCGCTGATTCGAATGCTTTTGCACAGTGTTGTTTCTTTCCACTGAACTTTCCAGTTCTCATTAGGTTGTTGATGAACCTCTCGATTACAGAAAGTTTTGATTTTCCGAACCAGGCGTTGGCGTGTCTTCCTCCACTGTGGGGTGTGCCTATAGTTGTCAGATTGATGTAAGGAGCTAGACCGGGGTCTCCACATACCACTTCTTGAGCATCCCACTTTCCGAAAACCATTGTGCCGATACCGGCAATTGGTTGAGTTTGCTGAGTATCTTCCTCTGACATGACACTCACCTTACAGGCTTCTCCTTACGGCCTCGAACCATTTCATCCAATGATACGCCATTCACCTTGATGACTTTGAATCTAACACCAGGTAGGTCACCATACGACCTACCCATTCTTCCGCCTATCCCCTCGACGAGAACTTCATCGTGTTCATCAATGAAAGAAATCGCCCCGTCTCCCGGAGCGAATGCAGTCAACTTGTTTCCGGTCCGAATTAGAGAAATTTTCACTGCTTTACGTATTCCTGAGTTAGGTTGTTTTGCTTCAATACCAACTTTCTCAATAACGATACCCTTAGCCTGAGTTGAACCTTGTAGTGGGTCATGCTTTAGGACACCACCCTGGCGCCTCTTTGTTTCGCGGTTCTTGAATTTCCTTTCATTCCAGCGAAACTTCTTGCGATCCTTCTTCATCTTAGGACCAGAAAACAATCCACGACCCATAACATACACCTCGAAGGAACGCCCCGCCGACCTACCCACCATATAAGAGCGTGACGGACTCACCAAAGGTGATGGCGTTGGTGCCTAACTTTGCTAACATTCAAGCACATGAGGTGCCGGGTCCGTAACATGGCCTTTAGGGACTTGCTAGCTGGGGCTATTGAGATCAATGAAGAAATCAGTGTAAATCATGGTATGTTGAATCACTCAAAATCAATCAATCATGAGGCTGTAGTGTTCAACAACATTACCGAAGCCGAGGGGATGCGTTCTGCAATCAACGTACTGGCCAGAGATCGATTGTGTTCAATTTTTGAAATTTCACCTGGTGAATTAATTGACATATTAGCATGGGCAATGAAGAATCCTACAGACCCAGAAATTGTAAGTAAAGAAAATAGCCCAGTGTTTGAAAATAAACAAGAAATTACAGATTTAACGAAGATTCCAATTCCTTGGCATTACCCAGAAGATAGAGGGAGATATCAATCTGCGTCAGTAATCATTGCAGAATACGATGGCATTAGAAATATGTCATTCCATAGACAATTCCTACGTGATGCCAACCATTGTGTATCGAGATTCGTGCCACGACACTTGAGAACTATGACAGACAAAGCAAGAGCAAATGGAGATGAAATAAATATTGCAGTTGTTAATGGTCCTGATGCTACAGTCTTACTTGCTGCGGCGATGTCATTCACTCATGATTTAGACGAATTAACAGTCGCAGCAGCTCTCCATCAAAGATTACATGGTAAACCTCTCCAACTTGTTACCCTTCCAAATGGAATTCATGTTCCAGCCGACTCAGAATTTGCTATGGAGGCTAGAATCACATTACAAGACGACGACGAAGGACCCTATGTTGACATAACTGGTACAGTTGATGATATTAGACAAGAACCACTTATCGAATACGATGCTGTCTACCATAGAAATCAAGCAATATTCCATGCTTTGATACCTGCAGAGGTTGAACATAGAACTCTGATGGGACTCCCAAGGGCACCTACCATCAAAGCAGCCGTAAATGCAGTAGTTCCGTGCACAGACGTATACATGACAGACGGTGGAAGTGGTTGGCTATCGGCTGTAGTCGCGATAGAACCTCAAAAAGAAGGAGATGGACTTGCTGCCATTCATGCTGCATTAGGCGGGCATGGTTCAATGAAACAGGTGACAGTAGTGGACACTGACATCGATTGTTCTAATCCAGTCAGAGTAGAGTGGGCATTAATGACACGATGGCAGCCAGACAAAGACACCGTCATCCTATCCAAGCAAAAGGGTTCGAGCCTTGACCCTTCAAGGGATGTGGATGGTTTGACCAGCAAAATTGGAATCGATGCTACCTTGCCACCAGGTATTGATCGAAAGCCATATGAAAGCGTATTATGAGGCATTATGATGGCCAAGACCGATATCGGTTCTCGCCTACAGCATCCTCGAAGGAGTTTAGGTAATCGCCATAGGAGTCAAGCAGAGAAATTCCTCCAACTATCAATTAACGACAATACAAATCTCTCTTGGGCTGAACAAAGTGCACGACAAGCCGTCCTGCATGACTTTACTCATCCAGATAATTGGAGAATATTGCTTTCAATCAAATTGGAGATTGGGGACTTATCAGGCGTCAGGGCAGTATTGGATGATTTGTTTTTAATCCTCGGTAGAGATCCGGAACTCTTGTCTCAACTTGATGGAGTCAATTTAGAAAAATCTGCCTCAAATTTACTCGAGGCGGCTTTATCGGTGGACCCTCTAGACCCAGATATTTGGTGGGAGTTAACATCTCAAGAAGGAGAAATTCAAGCATTTTGCTCACGAATTAGAAATTTAGATTTCACCGATCAAAGAGCGAATATATTGTTCTCAAGAAGGATGGAAAGACTGCTTGATGCTGGGTATGAAGAAGAATACCTCGAGCTTACCAGAAAGTTACTAGCTCAAAGGCCCACGAATCATGAGGCTTGGGACAAATTGGGTAAATTACATGAAAGAAGGGGAGAATTTGATCAAGCTTGGTTGTGTTATGATCAGGCTCAAGCAAACTCATCTAACCTAAACTCCCGTGATGATTTCAGACTAAGAATGGACGCATTGATTGATGGCAAAGGGAAAATAGCTTGGAAAGTCCCTGAAATAGGAGATAGAGTAGAGTTCCTAAATCGAATGGAAGTTCTGGCTAAACCTAACATAGAATTTACACCAGAAAAAACACAACAAAAGGAAAAGGAATTATCCGAATTAGAATATGCGAGAAATTTATTCAACTTAGAGAGATTTTCTGAAGCGTTTTTCATTGCTAGAAGACTTGCCGCTGAAGGTGATAATGAAGCTAAAAGACTAGCAGAACGGATACGGGAGGCGATGGAGAGTGTCTGATGAGGAACCATGGGTCGTTGTGTGGGCAGTCCCGAAGAGACCACTAGATGTCCCATGTTGGTTAATGGTGAATCACATTGACCGTGGATGGGAGTTACCTGGTGGTAAAATAACTGAAGGAGAATCCTTTGATATAACAGCCTTGAGAGAATTATTTGAAGAGGCGGGAGTTTTGGGGACAGCCACCGATTATGACGAAAAAATCATCCCCAAAGGTATAGTAGTTCGTGTGGAAATAGATGAGAAACCTCAACCTTATGGGTGGGAGTCAGAAGATGAAAAAATCACAGAAGTCGGTTGGTGCGTAGAATTACCCGGAGAATTGTATTGGGGTGAAGAGGAGTTAAACCGATTATTGAATCACGATTGGAGTGCTTCAAGCAGTCTATCATCTTGAATTTCTTCCGATTTTTGTATCAACATTTCTTTCCACTCGTTGTTCCCAATAATTTCTCCTGCATCTAATATTATGCCTAAATCGGTGCGTTCTGAACCACCTAAATCCCTAGTTACTATTGGAAATAAGTATTCAACAACCGCAACTACGTCTTGGTTATTAGCGGGAATCCAAGAAGAACCAGGCACAGAGCGAGGTTCTGCATTTTCTATTCTTGTAAGCATGTTTGGTGCGTCTTCTGTGACTTCCTCTAACGCTAAATCCAACCATTCTAATGAAGCAACAACGGCCTCTGCTTCCATCCCGGCTTCGATGAATACCGCTCTTGCAGTCCAAAGATGTCTCATTGAAGGGTCCAAATCATCCATTGCCATCAATATCCTACCTACTTCTAACCGAGATAGGCCTCGAATTTCGGGAGGGAAACCGCTATCTTTGGTAATATCTGAATGTATAGCCATAGCCATCATTATCTCACCATTATTGCTATGCCATGTTGCCTGATTTAGCATTGAAATTCCATGCAGAGCACTATCTGGAGCTATAGCATTCAACCGCTGAGTGCACCATGCTAATTCTTGACCTGACTTCTCTGGACTATCAACGGCTAGTAATGCCCTTTCCATACGAATCCTAACCTCGCATTCTAAATCCCGCTCTTCTTTTGAGCGAGATCTGGCGAGTAATTCTTCACTGGTTATTTCAGCATTTGCTACGTCTCCTTCGACTAACATTCTTTGAAGCCCTAAAACATCCCTCTGTAGAGGGCTTAATTGTGAAAGTAACTCATCGGGACCTTCTAATTCTTCAAACAACATATACGAACATAATTGCAAAATCATTGCGTCAGGTATGTCGGATATTTCTATCGTACCGGCATTAAGTTTGGGTAGTATTTCACGTACGTCCTTCATTCGATCAACTCCGCGGAAAGTGTTGCTAACAACACAGATTGTAACTCGACTTCATCACATGTTCCTGACCATCCTGCGGCACCGGCATGGCCACCTCCCTCACCACCCAATCTCTGTGCGATATTTTTCATCAACTGACCCAGATGAATACCCTGTTTGGTGGCAGTTCTGCTGGCCCTAGCACTTAACCTAAGCCCTGGACTATTTTTTTTGTAAACGAAAGAAGCATGTGCACCTGCAGCAAGTAAGGCATGTGCGACAATTCCCTCGTTAGTAGCAGCACGAGTGATAGATATCATGTGATTACCAACCTCCTGCATCGAAGCACGGGTGACTGCTTTGTGAATAGAAATACGTTGAGATTGGTTCAAATCCTCTGACTCGATTTCTTCTATAACATCTACAATATCTAATCCTGAAACTTCGCATATTTCGGCTACTCTCCTATGACAACCCGGCTTGCTATGTTTGAAGCGCCCTGTATCAGAAATAACTGCAGAAAGTAGAAGTCTGGCTTGATCTAAATCTAAACCAAGAGATTGATGCTTCATCCAATCCCATACCATCTCGGCGGTAGAAGAATAATCACCAGTCAATTCTAGGGTTTTTTCTGGCCATTTATCCGATGCCGCGGAGTGATGATCTAAAACACATAATGGGACATTTGGTAATTTGAATCCAATTTGACTAGGTGAAGCACAATCTACAACAATTATTCCTGAAAGAGTTCGTGGAAAAGATGGTCGTGTAGAGTCTATTTGTTGGTATTCAACATCCATGCCATTAAGCATTTTTTCTGCTAAGGAACCTATGTATATCCCGCAAGCCTTAGCATTTTTTCCAATTGATGATGCTAGTGCAATTCCAGAACCAATTGTATCCATATCGCCATTTTTATGAGTTACAATTGCAATAGGCCCATTATTGGAATGTAGTGAAATCCAATCATTCAATGCTCGAATATCGAAAGACATCAGTATTCACCACTCATTCGAGCGACTCAGATGCTTCGTTATATGTCGAAATAAGCTCAGATTCCCTCGCATTAAGCGATTGTAAGTGAGACTCTATTGTTTCTTTGGACGCTAACAAATCATCGGATAGTGATACTCTGTCATCTACTTCCAACAAAACCCCGCCAAGGGCTCTGTAAACCGACTTTTCAGGAGATTGTTGATTCAAAGCTTCGATAGTAAGTGAAATTTCATTAAATTGACTAGTCAAGGATTGTATTTGTCCACGAACCATTTGTAATTCTTGGACTAGGCTCTGTAGCTGCTGTTGGTCCATTAGTGCTCAACCTCCGGATTTAGTCAACCGCTTTCAAGGCGTCGTATGCAGCTGAAAGTCCTCTCATAACAGTATTCCAGCGAGCACGCATATCAACGAATACGGGTTCTGCTTCGTCTACTGTAATGCAATCATCAGTCCGAGTAACTTCGGCTTCGGTAGCCAATGCTGCTTCTAGCGAACTAGCGTAGGAACTGGTAATTGTCAAACTGAGTTGTACGGAATCACTCTTCTTCGTCGCTGACACTCTCTTCACCAGCTAATTTCCGCTCGTAATCCAAGGCAGCCTGCTGCGCAATTACGGTCATGTCGGTTGCAGTAGCCCCTTCCATCCCTCGTCGAATTACCCTAGTGTTCGCATCTGTAGCACGCGTAAACGGTTCCCATACTCCTCCAGAGAACTTGTGTCCGCATTTCTTGCACTCCCAGATTCCCGCGACTTGTCGGCTGACCTTTTGATAGTGGCATACTGGACATGTGTAGTTTCGAGACTTCTTCTTCAGAGCTGAACCGGCTCTCCTACGAACACTTACACCGTATCTTGATCCATACTTTGCTGTAGCACCAGCCTTCTGTGTTCTCTTTGCCATTTCACTCACCTTCCAATGCGTTGTTTACTAGATCTCTGAGTTCGGCGCACCTTGAACGAGCCTGTTCGTTGATCTCGGCGAATTCGGCGGCCGTGAAGATTCCCTTTAGACCCTTCTGCAATGAATGAACATGATCATCATCACCGAGGGTGATGTGAATTCTTTCATCTCCACCTAATTCTTCCCTCTTGTCTGCGTCATAAACAAAGCGACCTCCTATCTTGTGATAGGAACACATGATCGGCGTTTTCGACACATCTAGAGGCATGTCTTCGCCAACCTCAAATCTCTCTGCTGGAACGGTAGCACTTCTCAGTGCTGCAATTGCTGCTAGTCCAAAGGCATCGAATAGGTTACCGTCGTCAGATATGGCAAACACGTCGAGAATTACCTGCCAAGCCTTCTCTCCAGGTATTATACACAAATCCTCTGTGTTTATACAACCAGATTCTCGAATTCCTCTGTCTACTACTCTGCCTAATTCAATAGATTCAGCACTCGGTGGGCCAGCTTCCCAATTGCGTCCAGCAACGGGCCTTACCTCTGCACTGCACATCAAACCGCCTTCATTAGGCCGGTCTGGGTATGGAGTCATTATTTGGAATTTGACACCAGCGAGAACGATTGTATCTCCCATTCTGACCCTGGCAGATCCTTCTGCACGAGGTAGACAATTGATCTCAAGTTCCACATCCCGGCCTTGGAATTGTCCACGGCCGTCGTGTCTCTTGTCTTCAGCTGCCAATTCTGCTAGATGAGCGCGAAGTAGATTAGGGACTAGTGGTATACTCATCACTCATCACCTCCCTTTAGGGCGCGAACCATTTCTTTGTGAATTACTTGTGCTGCTTCCATATTGTAATCCCAAGCCTCTTGGAATTGCTCAGGAGATAAATCTCCATCCATTTGGAGGAACACTAATTCCCCAGTATTTGGTAGAATCCCCATTGGTAGATCGGCTTCACCGTAGTTATCTTCTTCCTTATTCAGGTCACAAACTACAATGTCATGCACCTTACCACTCGCAACCGACACTACCATGTCTGTCATTGGTATACCTGCATGAGCAAGAGCGACTGATGCTGCAGTGATTCCTGCACACCTTGTTCCTGCTTCAGCGCAAATAATTTCGATTTCTACACGAATCTTGCTTCGAGGGTATAATTCCGTTAGCACTACACTTTCCAGTGCTTCGGCGGTAACTTTGGAAATTTCTCTACTACGTCGGTTGAATCCAGGACGGATTCTGTCAGTTGTCGAGAATGGAGCCATATTGTACCTAACGTCCAACACAGCTCTATCTTGTCTCTGTATCTTCCTTGGGTGTGCTTCCATTGGCCCATAAACGGCTGCAATACAGTCATTTAGACCCCATCTGATTCTAGCAGAGCCATCAGCCACCGGAACTACTCCAGTTTCAATTGACACTGGCCTTACCTCATCCTTGGTCCGGCCATCAAGTCGTATTCCGTTTTCATCAATACACTGTACATCTCCATAGCCACCCATCAGGCCTCACCTCCAAAATCATCTATTTTCGCTTCGGTTAACAAAGCGTTCAGTCTGTCTCTAGCGTTGATGATTCCATCAAGGTCACCATCCAACCATACTCGGCCATTATCGCCAGCGACTACTCTACACTCTGTGTCTTCCTTGAGTTGTCTGAGGTTATTTCCACCTCTCCCAATAAGACGCCCTAATAGATGAGGATCTATTTCCTCAACACTACCTGAACGAATTGCACGCAGACCCATTCCCTTCATTGTAACTACACTAGAATGATTTTCTTCGACCTCTTGAACTCGACAAAGGATTGCATCACCTATGTCGAGAACTTTTCTAATGCCACCAAATTCAGCCTTGGATGGTCCAAGGCTCATTGGTAGTATGGCATTGAATGGCCCACCTATATCGACGAACCAGATATTGCTGGTGCACCCTTCGATGTATCCTACCACGAGGTCACTAGGCCGCGGCACATACGCAGTTCGCCGCGGATCTATCGAGACGGTACCGCCTCGATTGTTCATTCTTCCTTGCTTCAAAGCACGAAGTCGGCCGTTTATGGCTAGGACACCGTGTCCTGCTTCGTACTCCCCAGAATCGCCTAGGTCGTCCCCAGGGGCGACAAGCAGGGGTGCTTGTCGGGATCTGCGCGGTCCGTCCGCGCCATTGTCTCCACTCATGTTATCGAGCCGCGCGACCCACCCACCATTCATAACCGTATATGCTCACACCTACGGTGTGCAGAAACTTGATCCCTCAGTCTAATTCTTTCACATCTATTCCAGAGGCGCGTCTTGAGACCCGACTGATTAAATCTGATTTCATACCACCAGGACATTCCACCACACAAACCCAAGAACCATCAGAAAGCCATTCTTCACGCTGAATAGAATCCCGTAGCAATTGGTGCACTCCTCCGTAGTCTTTTCCTTGTATTCGAAAAGCCAACCTTACAGTAATGAACTGCAAGGGGATTAACGATCGAATTGCGTCTACTGCGTCCTGTACCTGACGTTCGACTGAGAGGAAAGGGTCCACACTAAACCTAGCCTCTGATAATGCATTTTCAATCCTAGTTGGTGGATGAGGGCCACGGGTTTTTGGGTCGGTAGCAGTAGTTGCTATTGCATTGATAATTTGTTTGCGTTTGTCCTCTACCATTTGCTTTCTTTGAGTGGTAGTCAGTTGTATGCTTCCTTCAACTAAAATTTTCTTTACACAAGTGTGTAAATCCGTGCTACCAAAGATATTTTCCAAAGCATCCGCTGTAGGCCTATCTCCAGCCTTTACATCTGACCATACTTCGTCTGTAGCCAACATATTCTCCATTTCAACGGAATTATTGTCCTCTTTCCACTGAGAGACTAATTCAGGGTCGACGAGGATTTCATATCGATTACCTCCTTTTTCGAGGCGGGCAATGACTGCGTCATCAAGACTGACCATGAACGGCGAGCCTCGCCTAAGCCCTTAGAGCAATCGGGATTGTATTCCCAATCAACTTAGTTTGCCAAGATGGGCTAATGTGTCTTCCTTGCTCATCTTTGCATAACCATTTCCATCTACGATTGCAATTTCAACTGCATCGTGATTCAAATCTTCATCAATGGACTCCCTTAGGGCTTCAAGACCCATCTTAATAGCGGCATTTTGAGTCATATTAGCCTTCCAGTTAGCCTCGAAATGGTCGATTACGGTAGACCTTCCTCGACCTATTGCCCCGGCGTGATACGATTGGTATGCTCCTGATGGATCAGTTTCAAACAGATGTACACCATCTGAGTCTACTCCTGCAATAAGTAAAGCCGTTCCAAATGGTCTAGCTCCACCGTATTGAGTGAAAGACTGCATGTAATCACACATCTTCTTCACGAGCGTGGTGACTGGAATCGCGTCACCGTAAGTCATTCGATTGACCTGACATTGAACTCTAGCTCTATCGACCAATTGGCGAGCATCTGCAACTAATCCAGAGGTAGTAAATCCGACGTGGTCATCGATTTGGTACATCTTCTCTATGGAGTCAATGATTACTAATTTACTAGAGATTCTTTTGTCGACAATTAAAACAACTCCATCTCGGAACTTTAGGCCAACTGTTGTTGTACCTCTTTTTACAGATTCACGAGCGTATTCCACTTGGTACAATCGGCCATCTGGTGAAAAGGTAGATACTCCATGGTCATATCCTCGTCCGCTCGGCTGCATAACTATCGGACTAAGTCCTAAGCCGGCCTCTTATCAACCTTGACCGCGACGCTGCCTCGTGATTGCTGAATTCCGAATGAGAATTAAACACCAGTTTCTCTGAGCCAGGAATAGTCTAATTCATGCGTGCATGTACTATCGCGATGATGTGCGAGTAGCAGTTCTATCTTCAGGTGGTAAGGATTCCACCTATGCTTCTTGGTGGGCGATCATGCAAGGGTGGGATGTGAGAGCTTTAATCACAGTTCACGTAAGAAGTGATGATTCTATGATGTTTCAGTTGCAAAATACATCACTTGCGGGATTACAGGCCCATTCAATAGGAACTTCATGGTTACCAGTATTATCAAAGGGCGTGGAGGAAATTGAGATTGAAGATCTAGAAAATGCTATCAGAGGAAAGTCTGATGTTAGTTTGGCCTTTGAAAGAATACAACAGGATACAAAAATCATCGATTTTCCTCCCGATTTAACCTTACTATCGGGATCGCTAAATGTCGACGCATTGGTAGTTGGAGCATTACGGTCGGACTACCAAAAAACACGCATTGAGAGAATGTGTGAGAAATTGGGTTTAATCTCATACTGCCCGCTATGGCACCATAACCCAGATAGCCATATGAAATCGCTAATTGAACACGGATTTGATGTTAGACTAGTATCTGTATCAACCGACGGGTTAGGAGAAGAATGGTTAGGAAAACAAATCACTGCACAATCTCTTCAGAAACTTAGTGTAATCTCGAGAAAATTTAGATTCAACTTGGATGGAGAAGGGGGCGAGTTTGAAACAATCGTCTTAGACGCCCCTCATATGGTGGAAAAGATAGAGGTTTCAGGGCATTCAGACTGGAAAGGAAATAGAGGATCTTGGATTCTAGAAAGCGCCAAGTTATCCTAAATGCACTATCTCAGTCACACTCCTTACATCCGCTAGCCTCAAGGGGGGTAAGCAAGTGGCCGTTACACGGGGAACGAAGTGTCAGTCTCACCACTAGATTACCGATATGGACGGCCCGAAGCTAAAGAAATCTGGTCGAGAGAAGGCCGACACAGTAGGCAACTGGAGGTAGAGAGAGCCCTTGTTTGGGCCCATTGCCAACTAGGCCGAGTCTCAGCCGAACATTATGATATGATAGCTGACATTTCTGACCCGGGTATTGTAACAGCCGACAGGGTGGATGAAATTGAGGCTGAAACTAGACACGATATTATGGCTCTGACCAAAGCCATGGCGGAAAAAGCAGGAGAGGCTGCTTGGTGTATCCATTTAGGAGCAACAAGTAATGATATAGTCGACTCCGCAGTCGCACTTCAGATTAGAGATTCTATCAAATTACAAAGACAGAGTCTGAAGATTTTGCTCGCAACGTTATGCGATTTAGCAGAAAGAGAAAGAGACACCGTCATGCTTGGCAGAACTCATGGCCAGGCTGCAGTACCAATTACATTTGGCCTGAAAATAGCAGTTTTTACAGATGAATTTAGAAGGCATCTTGTTAGGTTAGATGAATTAGAGTCTAGGGCAATCACAGGAAAATTCCTTGGAGCTGTCGGTACAGGAGCGGCCCAAGGAGATAATGCAAAAGAATTGCAACAACTCATCCTTCAACACCTAGGATTAACAGTACCAGTAGCAACCACTCAGGTAGTTGGTAGAGATCGCTACATCGAATGGGTAGGTTGGATGGCTAATGTCGCCGCGTCAGTCGAAAAGTTACTGCAGGAAGTTAGGAACCTTCAGCGGTCTGAAATAGCAGAAGTTGGTGAATGGTTTGACGTAGAAAAGCAGGTCGGTTCTTCTACAATGGCACACAAAAGGAATCCGATAACTGCAGAGAATGCGTCTGGGTTGGCACGAATTGTACGTTCAATGATTATCCCCTCATATGAAAACGCTTTATTGTGGCATGAGAGAGACTTAGCGAATTCCTCAAGTGAGAGATTCACTCTTTCTCATGCTATGATACTCTTGGATGATATTTTGGCAAAATCTGACAGAGTAATGAGTAAGTGTGTTGTCGACGCCGAGAGAATGCTAGCAAACATTGAATCTCAAAATGGACTTGTAATGGCTGAGAAGATTATGTTAGCATTGGTAGACGAAGGCATTCACAGGGACCAAGCCCATGAAATTCTTCGTGCCGCCTCAATGATAGCTGTTGCCGAAAATCGTCATCTTCGTGAGATTTGCGGTGAAGATGAATCCGTAAGAGGTGCATTTAGTGAGGATGAATTAGAACAACTATTCGATCCATCAAGTCATCTTGGAGTTAGTGGCGAGATTGTAGATGAGGCGATTGCATTGGCTAGGAAGTTGATTTAACAACAGTAATGCTAATTCACCCTGAATTTCAGATATACCAATAATGCTAGACATTAATTCCGGCCCCGTTCACCTCTCGGTCGAGGAGGGCATTGGTGGCACGAGTCTCTGCCTTAGCCTTGCAGCATCCGTATTACAGTCCGATTCACGAGTGGTTTGGTTAGCCAGAAAACCGTTAGATCCAAAAAGAACAAGGGATATCCTCTCAGAGGTGACAGAATCCCAGTTAGAACGATTTTTTATTGTGGAATTTGGCACAAAATTGCTAACTAGAGTGAATGATCTGAGTTCACTAATCGGTATACTAAATGAATCCGATCTGATAGTTTTAGACGATTGGTGCCCGTCTTCTGGCCGTGCCCCAGCAGATGATTTAGAGGCAGTACGTAAATTGATTTCTTCAACGGGAAATACCAGGTTAATCTTAACTTCAAAGGCATATGAATCTCCGTCTTCGGATGGTGAAAAATGGAAGAGTAGAGGCGCCCAACTTTCGGGATTAAGGCAGGTATGGCTATTGAGGGAAGAAGGAGTGAGAAATTATCGCAAACTAATCGATAGAGATTTAGAAACTAATTTGGTATTGAATCAAACTGGATTCATCGCCGCTTGAATCATTCTTCAGAGCCGAATTCCTTGGATATTAAACGGTCTAATTCTTCCAACGCTTCTTCATCTGGTTGCATCAACTTTTCAGGATTTCTAGCAAATCCAATGTAATCCTTTGACCCATCAGAATTATTCAATCTCCGCCTTTGACGCAAGCCCAATATGTACCAAATCATCAATCCAGCAGAAATCGTCAGCAAGACTGTAAGAATTGTTTGAGTATCCACCATAAACATGCGACTGTGCCTTCAGACTTGATTGTTCTGTGGTTTTGGCAAACCTCTTTGTAATGGCTTGGCTAAATGCCGCCTATTTGCCGGATTCGGTTCAACCCATCCTTCATGTGGTGTTGTAAATGATACATTTTCTATCTCCCAAACCTTTTCTGCTACTTCACCACATAGTCTACATCGCAGCCCTTGTCCAGAACCAGCACTTCTCATTGCCTTGCCGCAACACTCAGGTCTCTTGCCAATTCTAGGTGTTGCTGAGTTTACTCTAAGTCTCTCAAGATGTATTTCATTAGTCGGCGAAATCAATCCGACCCATTCGATTATATCTCCAGGGAGAAAACGCCTTAGAAGTGTATTGACAGGACCACTTTCGGCATATGCAATTAGAGTCAATGAGTTTGAACCCGTCCACACAACAACAGAAGAATGTCCACCTTGAACTTCAACAGGGAATGAGGAAACAATTCCAGTGATTGAACCAAGTACATGATCATCGGATACCTGATTAGTCCTGTGGATTGCCCAAGAATTACTTTCCTCGACGTCTTTCCTAAGTTGCAAAAATTCGTGCGCTTTTTGCAATTCTTCAGGCGACTCTCCCCTTATTCCATACAGTACTGGACAATTGGTTCTGGGCATTATCAAACCTCTACCGGTAGTTGGATCCCTATTAGCGAACGTGGTAGGGAATTTCTTCGACATTGATTCAATGGATTCTATGGAAACTTCTCGAACCGTTCTAATTTTATCTTCAAATCTCCAGGCGATTAATTCCCAAGTGTAGTTTTCTGTGGGATTCCAAGCTATTGCGGCAGATGCCCCGATAATGCCAGTTGGATTTTCTTTAATCGAATAAAATTTACACGAATCTGGTAGTCTATCTAGAACTGAACCGAGTGAAACCTCGCCTCTAACAGCTTTCCAGTACAATGACTCGGGAAATGATTCGGTAGTAGTTATCAGACAGGGAGAAGGCCTTTCTCCTGTTTCAGGGTATGTTGACGTGATTTCGTTGTGTAAGTCATCAATGAATAGCTGGCAGATTGATTCCACCTCCCGAAGTTTTGAAATTTTCACCTCACATATCGCACCCAGAGCGGCATTCCCTCTAGTTCTCTTGGGAGCGAATGGCCAGAGCCTCACTAACCTCCTTTCTATTATTTCGAAACTATCGATTGAATTGCCTAATCTGCTAAGCAGTCGATTGAAGTGCTCGGTAGTGCAGGCATGGTCGACATGGTCTGTATCATCCAATCCCAATCGGATGATATTTTTTGCATGGGTGTCGCTCACGCGACACCCCCCAGTATTGAATCAACAACGCCTGAAATACCAACGTCGGGATCACAGCGAATGCCTCTAACTCCGAATTGTTCAGCAGCTGCCATGTCGACTCCTCTATCGCCTACCATGAATGAGGTTGACTCATCAGGTCTGTCGACCCAATCAGCGTCGTAGAGGAGATTTAAGTTGTCAAAATTAGCATTAGAAGAGGCGGCATCCAGAAGTTGTCTACCCGCCTCCAACATTCCTGGATTTGGTTTGCGTGCCCAAGCACCTTCCCAAGGTGCATATGGTGAAAATAGAATCAAATCTAGATGTGCATCAGGATCTTCGAAAAGTAATCTTTGTCTTATCTCGGAATGAATTTCATCCAAAGTAGATGAATCCCAATAGCCTCTGCCTATGGGTGATTGATTCGTTACCACTACAATCCGATAACCCGCCCTGCGCAAATTTCCAATTGATGTTCCAGCATGCGGCAATAATTCAACTTCAGTACGTGAATTGACGTAGTTTTCGCTTCCGACATTGATCACGCCATCTCTGTCGAGATAAGCGATTCTTCCATCCCAATCCTCGCCATTTGGTAAATTTAGTAATTCCAGGGGTGAAGTCAAATCCGCAGACTCGCGGTGAGGCGGTAGCATTGTATCACTGCCTGTTATTGGCTTTGGCCGCTTCTTTCACAATGTGATTTATGATCAATTGCATGTCCTCAATGCGCTCCATCGAAGTAGTAGGTACGACGATTGCAACGTCTACCATCTTAGCTAATTCACCGCCTTGACCATGATTGTAATTTCCAGTAACTGCGGCAGTTCTACAACCCATTTCTTTAGCCAAAGATATTCCATTTAGCACATTGGGTGAATTGCCTGAACCCGAATAAGCGATTACGAGATCACCGGATTTGGCGAAAGTCGATAATTGACCTGCGAATACATTAGCATACTCTGTATCATTAGCCCACGCGGTGAAAGAAGAGATGTTATCCGTATGAGCAATGGTAGGAATCCCCAGTTCCTTGGACCAATCTCCTGCACTGTGAGAAGGTGTTGCGGCGCTACCACCATTTCCAATCATGTGAATACTACCGCCTATTTCTGAAACAGAGGTCAATTCAATCCAAAGAGATTCAATTTGCGATTTGGAGACCTCAGAGAGTGTTCTTCTCAAATCGCTGAGGTAACCTTCCGCGAATGATTCGAAATCGAAGCCCATGTGTATCCCTAAGCAAACGGGCGAGGGCATCATATTTACGAGTTAATGGCTGGAGTCGCTTTGATGCAGGAGCCCGTTGGTGCCGCTTTGGAGGTTATCGCCGAATCTATCGGCACCTCTGGCGAAGCACTTAGATTGCTAATCGGAACAATAGGAATGGCCTTCTTAGGAGCTTCTTTTTCCTATTCAAGAACTGACTGGTCTAGGCGATTAGCTGCTGCGGGTTGGTTATTTCTAGGGCTGTTCATCTACCTACTTTCAGAATATTACGTCAAAATTGGAGACCCTGTTCTAATCATAATGACTGCAGGCGCCTTACCTGCAGGAGTTTTTCTCGCATTTTTGGAGACTCAGAGACCCTCACACCTTGCGGAAGAAACCAAACAATCTCTAATTTGGTTACGTGGGATGGTAGCATGGTCAATGATACCGTATCAGGTGGTATACTGCATCCCATACCTAAACATTGCATTTGTTATGTTGACTGCACATAGTGCAGAATGGATGCTAGAATTCGTTGGATTAGGATCCTATTCAATGGGCGAAGTGATGGTTGATTTACACGATGGAGGTGAAGTCCCATTGAGTGATTGGGATGGAAGTATGCTTCTACTGACCCAACCACTGGGGGATGGAGGATTCTTCATACCAATGTATCACTCTAATGGAGAAGAAGTCAACATTGGATTCATACTAAGTTGCTCAGGTTTGCAATCGATGATTATCTTTGTAGGGGCAATTGTGGCCCTACAAACAGTGCCTTGGAATCGAAGGATTCGTGGTTTGTTGATTTCAGTCCCAACTATACACATCCTCAATACATTCCGTAACGCAGGGATTGTTTGGTTAACTGATAATTACCAAAATTGGCAATTCCTAGGATTAGATATGTTTGATTTTTCACATAGCTATGCCGCGAAGGTAGCTAGCCTATTCGCTATGTTCCTATTGGCGATTGCCCTCTTCGATCTACTTCCTGAACTTCACCGAAATATTATGCAATTAATGCCCAAGCCACTGAGGGCGAAGGGTAATTCTTCAACGACTTCTTAATCGCTCGTAGAGCTTTCCTTTCAAAGGCATATCATGCTCCCAAGCAAATTCTTTCATTACTCTCAGTGCTTCTTTTTCTAAATCAGAATCACCAACGAAATCAGTGATATGAATCACTCCCTCCCTGGTGTTTGCTTTGAAAGCTGCAACTGGTTCTTCTCTATGGAATACAAGATATGCTGAGCCATAACCAAATCTCTCTCTCAACAGGCTACCATAGTAATGGATTAGTGGGTCTGATGGTGGTATAACTAAATCCCTTGTTTTGCTTAGTACATCAGAGCCTTCTAACAGGTCGTGACGACCCCAGCAAACATCGTGCATATCGTCTACAAGGAATCCTTTGATGAGAGTGTCGTCTTCTTCAAATTCACGCATAACATCGGATATTTCTTCCGCCGAGAATGGGGAACCTGCAAGGCGTTCGACCTGCTTGAGAGTGATGACTGGATAGTCTTTCACTAAATCTCGTAAATAATCTCGCTTAACTTCCCACAAATCTGAGGTGGCTAATGGCTCGACGGCTTTGAAGCCACCACGATAATCCTGCACAAGGTGTCCGCTTCGGACTAGAGGGGAGATTAGTTTCCTGAACTCTCCACGGCGCATCGCATGCCGTTCCATGAAAATTGCCGGGTCGTGGTGTTCTCTGAAGAATTGCAAGATGTCCTCGTCTTCTTCTGGCGCCTGTACATTTCGGATTGTCAACAACTTTTGGAAATGTGGCATTTTTGCCCAAACGAGATGACCTCGAAGGTTGGTGCCTTGATGCAATTGGTGGGCAGCAGCCATTGATTTTAGGTCAACTCGGAACATCTCACAACGACCACGTAATGCGAAATCATCTCTTAACTCGTCAAGATGGTCTAGGGCTATGGTTTCGTTTTCATGGCGAGTTTTTTGATGGAGAGAATGGTGGTGGAATAGAATCCTGTTAATCTTCTTTCGAGGCATCGGATCAACAACCCCACCTCTGATGTACCTCTCGCCATCTCCCATAGATTCGAAACCGAGATCTGAAAGAATTTGCTGGACATTTTCATCACAGTCATGTACCGGTACACCATTGAAGGCATGAATTACTGATACATCTATTAGCCTATCACGATAGTTTTCTAGTAGTTCATCAAAGGTTTCTTTGAACTCATCAAGGTAGGAATGTGGAATGTTAATATCTTTAATTTCCAAGTAATCATTAACCACAAACATTAGGATTCTACCAACAGGATCTACACCCTTGAATACTGGATGATACCACCCCTGTTTCAGCATCAACCGAACTTCTTGGATAAATCTAGAGCAGAATGGATCAGATTGCGAAACTATTCTCATTTTCCGGTCTTCAGCCATCGGTGAGAGGAGCTTTTCCGCATCTTCATGGCTTGAGTAGTAATCAGTAGGATCGGGTTGAAGTGCTACAACTCGGGCTATTTTTCCTGCATTTTCTAAATCTCTCAGAGTCTCAGCTAATTCCTCTACAGGCCGTGAGACAAAGAATCTCAAGGTATGCAAACGAACGGGACCAATTCGCTCAATTAGTGTCTTAACCGCCTCATCGAATTTCATCGGTTTAACCCTGTCATGAATTCTATGGAAAACGGCAAGCGAACGCTTTCGATTAGGTAATTCGATATATTTCTTACCAATAATGAGTTGGCGTTCTAGATTTGATAGAGCGCTCTTCAATGACCTTTGGATATGGGCATTTTCTTTGCCTTTTGGATAACCTTCGAATAATTCCATTCGAGTCATACCATCTTTGGGTATCTTCTCCAACAATTCTTCTTCCAACGGGCCAAGCCATGGGTCGCCTCTGAGGCCTAGAACCAATGGTAGTTGATCATGCATGGTGTATCCTACTCGATTATGCAGTAATCGACCATTAATGACGTCTGGATCGTGCTTTATGTCCTTCCAATCTCGGAATCTGTAATCTTTTACACGATGTAACATTTCGTCCCTTCTTTGCACTAGAATTAGATTTCTAATCGCATCAGCGGGTTCCTCATATTGCGTGAATGATTTGTGAAGAATCAAAGTCTGGAGAGTTCGATAATCTACTACTTCGACCTGGCCGCCTGTAATTCGATATTCATCGACCCGTAAGATATACTCACCATCATCCGTTTGAGTAAAGAAACCGATGGAGACCAGATTTCTCATCTCTAATTCTTGCAATACCGATTCAACCTGACCTCTTGGGAATGGTAATCTCTCTGCTAATTTATCTAAAGTGCGAGGCCCCTCAGAACCAAGCATATCCAGTAATTTAAGCCTCAGACAATCCATAGGGTCAGAGAGATACGTCTCCTTCCATGTAGCAGGCTGGCCTTCATTGAAATCAACTCCCATTTCGAAGGTTAAGCCTCCCGTATAGAGGGACCTTAGATCCTCCATTTCGTCGGCACCAGATACGGCCAGACAACCTAGAGTACCATGAACTCCTGCCATTCTTTCGGAGAACCATTTGTCGTCAATTTGTTCGTGCCCAGTATTACGAACCTTGGTGATTAGGCCCCTTTCAGCCAATTCGTAAACCCAAGCTCGTAATTGTTCGAAATCAACATTCTTCAATTTTTCAGAGTACAAAGGATGGGTAAGAGATTTTTCTAAACCTCCACCCATATCCATCAATCGTAACAAACCGGCTGGAGAATCTGGAACTGCGACTTTGTCTTGGTAATATTTGGCCAGGCGTTCTCGGTCTAAATCTGTAGCAAGGGATCTGGCACCGAGTAATCTTCGAAGAATTTCTGGATCGATATCTTTTATCAGATAGGCGCGAGTTCGCAGGCTCAGCAGATCTTCGAATGAGGACATGAAAAGTGTCATACCAAGAGGAGAAGGCATCTTCACCTTTCGATGAACAATGCGTACATTTTCACTGTCCATTCTAGCGATGAAATCAGCTAGTTCTTTCATCTCTAAATCAGTATTCATTATCTCGTTCATCGCTTCCCTAATGACGACGGAGTCTTCCATTTGCCTATGTGCTCTGAGTATCTGTTCAGCGCGGTTTTGGAATTGTTTAGGACTTACTTCATCGGCTCCAATTCTACGCGGATTCAGCATACTGCGGCTTGAAACCTCTCGGAATCTCTTGGCAAATAATTGTGAATCTAACATGTACCTTTGAAGTACTTCCCTACTAGAATCATCCCTGAATAACTCAGGGATTTTAGAAATTTCAACCTCATGACTTAATTTAATCATGAATCCGTTTTCGTCAAATGAAATTTCATTGACTAGTACATTATCTCGAACCGCAATACCCGCAAATAGATAGCCAAGTGCGAGATTGAAAGCCCGACCCCTGCATGTGGTTACGATATAGGTCGGAAGGGGTGCAACGACTTGTTCGACTATGATCCGATCCCTACTAGGAACTTGGAAAGTTGTCGCACAGTGCTCATCGAGGTAATTTGCAAGTGCATTTGCGATTGGTTTGTTGAGACCATAAACATCCATCAGGAGAGGTCGAACATCTCTTCCCATTCGGACCATGTGCGAGGCCCTCTCAAGTACATCTAGGACTTCGTAACTGAGTTCATTGGACCTAGAATTAGCCTCGCCTGCCCAAGACGGAATTGTTGGTCTATAGCCAGTTGCTGAAGTCACATTCACACGAGTGCCTTGTACGCTGGATACTCTGTAGGTTGAACCTCCAAGAAGGAAAACATCCCCATTTCTTAGACTGGCTACGAAACCACTGGAAAGTTGACCAACTAGAGTACCATCGGAAGTGAAAACAAGGTAATTATTGTCTGGAGCAATTGTACCTATGTTGGTGTAATATATCATCTGAGCATAACCACGCTTTCCGAATCGATTATCTTCCCAATCAACCCATACTCGCCTTTCTTCCTCTAGCAGATCCAGTACCTCGATGTAGTCGTCGTATGGAAGTGCTCTGTAAGGCCAAGCAGCGGTTACTAACTCATATCCGTCGTCAATATCCCATTCTTGAATGATGGTCAGGCCTATCATAAATTGAGCCAATACATCTAGTGAATTTTCAGGGAATTTCAGAAGATCCATAGAACCTCTTAGGATTCCGTTTTGTAACGCTACAAGTTCGAGTAAATCCTGTGGAGAAGTTGGTAGAAACCTAGCTCTTGGTAGCCCTCCTACCTGGTGACCCGCACGCCCAATTCTTTGCAAAGCTGTGGCGATTGAGCCCGGACTACCAACCTGTACGACGCAATCAACTGATCCAATGTCAATACCCATCTCAAGAGATGATGAAGACACAACACATCGGAGATGACCGTTCTTCAGCTGTTGTTCAACATCTAATCGGATTGCTTTGTCCATTGAGCCGTGGTGCCCCTCGACCCCTGCCGTGCCTAATATCTTCAATTTCTGAACTGTAGTTTCTGTCATTTGTCTCGTGTTAACGAAAACAAGTGTGGTTGTGTGAGCCTCAACAATCTCCTTAATTCTCTCAACATTGTGTTCGAGAACCTCCTTTATTGGCAAGGAAGAAAACCTAGGAGTTGGTAGAATTATGTCTAGATCTAATTTCCTGGCGCCAGATACCTTAGCGATTGCGACATGCTGTGGCTCTGTATCACTCTCCCTCGCATCTGAGGCAACCAAAAATTCTGCAACCGCCTCCAAGGGTTCCATAGTAGCGGAAATTCCTATTCTTTGGACATCGGATTCGATTACACTGTCCATTAACGCCAGACTCAAGGCAAGATGTGTCCCTCTCTTGGTAGGAACCAAAGAATGCATCTCATCTATCACCATCCATTTCATGTCGTTCAACAGTGGCCTGAAGCGCTTCGATGCAAGAGCCAAACCAAGTGATTCAGGGGTTGTAATAAGAATATGAGGAGGAGACCTTAGCATTCTTTCTCGTTCTTTTTGTGGTGTGTCACCAGTTCGTAGACCAACCTTGATCTCCTTGGCTCTACCTGGCAGGTATTTTTCCCGAATTTCGGTCAATGGCCCTATCAGGTTCTTCTGAATATCATTTGCTAGCGCTTTGATAGGTGAAATGTAAATGCACTGAACTGATTTATCCAAACTTCCATCCAATGAGCGACGTACTAAATCATCGATAATCGATAGGAATGCAGTCAATGTTTTTCCAGAACCTGTTGGTGAACATAGGAGCAAATGTTCCCCTTTCAGGATTCTCGGAATTGCTAATTTTTGAGGGTCGGTAAAGTCTGGAAATTTGTCCTTGAACCAATTGCGTACAGGCGGAGAAAGACTCTCCAGTAGTTCCGCGGTTTCCCAAGAATCTTGTACAAATTCTATTTTAGGCATTAGTTCCCCTCACACTATGCCCGTACAGGGGAATAATTTCGTACATGAATACTTCGTTTGAATAAACAAACAGTCCATTGTACTAAACCGCAGCAAATGTGGTCGATATTACATTTTTTGGCCTTTATTGGGCATTCACAGAAGATGATTAATTTTGCATTGTAAGTCAGCGACTTGCGGATGGCTTGAAAGACAAAGTAACACTCCCCTTACCGTTGGCTATGTCTGACGAGCGTAGATTAGAGAGGTTGTCATCGATGCTAAAGCGTCGAGGAGTTGTGCTCCCTGCTTTTGATATCTACGGGGGTGTATCCGGATTAATCGACTACGGACCCGTCGGTGCAGCGATTAGAAGGCGCCTAACTCAGAAATGGGTTAATCATTGGTTAAGCCATGGAGATATTGTAGAAATCGACTCTCCAACAATTACTCCCGAATCCGTACTCGTAGCAAGCGGCCATGTTGGAGAATTCAACGATTTGATGACTGAGTGCAAGGCCTGTGGCTCAATATTTCGCGCTGACCATCTAGTTGAGCACCTACACCCTAATGCAGATTCATTGAACTCCGATGAAATCGATAAGTTGCTATCCACTGGAATCGAATGTCCATCCTGTTCCGAATCAGTATGGACTCCTGCTCAACCGATGAATTTGATGTTCTCAACGACTATTGGGGCAATGAGCACTGGAAGAACTGCCTACATGAGGCCTGAAACCGCCCAAGGTATGTTCATGCTATACCCAGCATTATATCGCCATTTCCGCCAAAAATTACCTTTCGGTGCAATTCAAACAGGTAAGGGATACAGGAATGAAATTAGCCCTAGACAAGGAATGATTCGACTGAGGGAATTCAACATGGCAGAGCTAGAATATTTCATCGATCCTGAAAACCCCCCAATCGCCGACTTAAATCGTAGAACGGAGATAATTAGCCTAGTTCCTGATCCTGATGGACCTCATGCAGGAGAGGTTAGGATGAGCTTCGGGGCAGCCCTAGATGCTGGAATCATACGCCATCCAACCGTTGCTTGGTTTTTGGCTAGAACTTGGGATTTCTTGCTAGAAGTAGGAATTAACCCAGGTAAGATGCGATTCCGTCAACATGCTAGCACCGAAATGGCACACTACGCAGAAGATTGCTGGGATTGTGAAATTCACGGAGAGCATGGTTGGATAGAGTGTGTTGGAATCGCTAACCGAACTTGCCACGACCTGGAAAGTCACGAGTCTCATTCTAAATCAAAGTCTCTTAGGGCTTGGAGACAATTCGCTGAGCCTCGTTCGCAGACTATAGACAGGTTAGCACCCAATGGGGCAGTAATCGGACCAACCTTCAGAGCAGATGCGGGTGCTGTAGTTGCTGCTCTAGAGTCTCTGACCAATTTACCGGATTCATTACCTTTTGAACTAACACTGGAAAATGGAAGTTCAGTTACGATTGAGGAAGGCATGGTAGAAAGAAGGATAGAGACGGTAAATGTCAGTGGGGAATGGTACACACCTCATGTAATCGAACCTGCATTTGGTATTGACAGAATTATATGGCACGTACTGGATCATGCTTATGAAGAAGCAGAGAAGGAGGGTGAGGCTTACACATTCCTTAGACTCGCTGAAGGAATTTCCAGCGTTGACTGTGTTGTATTACCATTATTCGACAAAGATGGCATGCCTGAACTAGCAAGAGAGATTACTTCAGCGGTTAATGCACTCCCTCATTCTAGGGCCGAGATGGACTCAAGCAAATCGATTGGTCGCAGATACGCCCGCGCAGATGAGATTGGAATACCTTGGGCATTGACCGTCGACCATACATCCCTAGAAGACGGTAGTGTGACGATTAGGCGTAGAGATGACCAATTACAGGTACGAGCCTTTGTCGACGAAATTCTAACTCACATGACCAATGGAACGATGCAAGAATTGTTCTAAATGAATGCCCGTTCCACTAGAATAGAGCCACCAATCTTCAAGAGGCTCCAAGATAGGATAGGGGTGTGAACGAAGCCGGGGGCATCGAGGACTGGACGGAGAAATATCGTCCAACCAGTATGTCTCAGATGGAGGGTAATGATTCCCAACTTCGTATGATCGCTCAATGGTTGGACAGATGGTCAACAGGAAAGATTCCAGATAAACGTGGATTACTCCTAGTTGGCCCACCAGGAGTTGGTAAGACCACTCTTGCCAAGGCGGTCGCAAAAGAGCGAGGCTGGTCGATTATAGAATTGAATGCCTCAGAGGAAAGGAACGCTGCCGCAATTCGAAGAGCGGCAACACGAGGCAGTCAGCACATCTCACTATCTGCATTTTCTGCAGGAGGGGATGTTGGTGAGAAAACAGTAGTTTTACTCGACGAAGTCGACCACTTATCCGGCGGCTTCGCTCAAGTCTCCGAAGATAAAATCGACAAAATCCTATCGCCCGAGGAGGAAGAAAAAGCCACTATCAAAGGAGATTCAGGTGGTAAGGCTGAGCTCCTGAATTTACTCAAAATTACCGAACAACCTGTGATATTGACTTGCAACGATGCAATGCGATTGTGGGGTTCTGGAAGGCAATGGCGTCGTAATAGAGACCGAGTGATGCGCTTGGCAGAAAATATCCAATTCAAACGAGTTGGCAAACTGCATATGAGAAGGATTGCACATAGGGTCTTGGATGGTGAGCAACTATCTATGGATCCTGAAGCAGTAGAGGCACTTATCGAAAACAATCCGGGAGATTTACGAGCATTAGTTCGAGATTTGCAAGCTGCGGCTGCAATTGGTGGAGAACACATCGCTCTAGAGGATGTTAGAGCATTGGCTGAGGTCGCAGAGAGAGACTCACAAATCGATGTGTTCAGAGCGCTTCGAGAAGTATATTCAGCAAAAAACGGACGAATTGCCAATCAATTGCTAATGAATTCAGATAAAGACCCTGATGAGATGTTAGCATGGTTTGTATGGAATAACCAATCGGTTTTCGATACTAGAGAATTATCTAAAATTTCCAAAGCGATGGTGCTTGCTGATCGTGCCTTGGCGACCAAGTTTACCAATAGAGCATACCGTTCGTGGTATTGGGGCTCTTCTCTTTCATCGCAAGCAGCAGTATCTGCAAAAAGAGAAGATTCCGCATCTGACCCTTTCCTAACTTATCCTAACTTCCTAAGAAGAGGGGGAGAGGCATGGAGAACCTCTGGTGTTGTAGCATCTCTAGCAGAACAGTCAGGAGCGAGTAAAGCGGCTGTTAGAGAAGACCTCTGGCCGAATCTATTAGCAGTTCACGATGAATCTCTTGGTGGGAAACCAGAGGACTTTTCTTTGGCTATGAATTTGGGGTTGAGTGGCGAAGACCACCTATCTTTGCACGGGATTCCTAAATCAAGAAGGGAGGCAAAGAAGATTCTTGCCGCATTCGATGAATCCCTGCCTAGTGATGATTGGCAAGATTTCCCTCAACCAATCCAGCAAATCGAAGAGACTAATTCTGAATCCACAAAAGAAGGAGAGGATGAATCCACTCAATTTTCGTTAGATTCTTTCTGAATCATAGGGTAGCCCTTGATTCATTATGAACTAGGTACAGAGGAATGATGAAGACAAATTCGTAAATTGCCTTCAGTGTCTTTTGTATATGCGAATGAATATTCGACCTTCACCTCTTCACCTTCAGGATTAGTAAAGAAGTAATT